>ERZ808278.71-NODE-71-length-87475-cov-5.695127_pt1 | contig 87475 bp, 69 predicted proteins | sample MGYA00521239_ERZ808278 | MGnify/ENA primary metagenome ERZ808278 (study PRJEB31516, sample SAMN03275600) | gut metagenome | biome: mammalia-associated habitat; material: feces | host: Papio cynocephalus | place: Kenya | collected 2012-07-17 ...
AAGTGTCAGCCCTAATTTTTTTTGTTTAGAAAAGTTTTACCGGACAGCAATATATTAGAATATTAATTGTTTATCTTGGCAGCAAAATTACTAAAATATCATAAATATACAAACTTGAAAAACCCTTATTCGCATCATTATTTCCATCGATGCCCACGGCTGGGCATTTATCTTATGAAAAAATATCGTATCTTTGTGGAACGAATGAATATTGGCTATAATGAAACATCTTTTTTATTTATTGGTGGCCACAATGGCTCTCGGCTGTGCCATAGGGTGCGGAAAGAAGCATTCGCCTAACAGTGTGAAGGCACAAGCACAGGCTGTGGACGCGGCAAGCCGCATCGCCACGGTCGACACCACCGACACCATGGCCATCCAAAGCGAGCTGCTGAAGGCGGAGGCTATGCGAAGCCAGTATGTGATTAGCGGCGACAGCATTGCCGCCAAGGATTTTGACGACACTTTCCGCGAGTCGCTCATACAGAAGTCGCCAAGGCTTGCCAAACTCCTTTATTCCACGAACAATTAAATTCACAAAAAATATACATTTCAATATGTTGTCACTTGATGAATACAGAAAAATGGCCAACGACGAGATTGCGGCCATAGCCTACCCGGCAAACCCTAACGGACTATACGAACCTATCGCCTACACAATGGACTTGGGCGGCAAGCGTCTGCGCCCAGCCTTGGCACTGATGGCATGCGAGGCGATGGGCGGCGAGGCTAAACTGGCGCTGAAAGCCGCCGTGGGGCTTGAGCTTTTCCACAATTTCACGCTCCTTCACGACGATGTGATGGACAATGCCGATGTGCGCCGTGGCAAGCCCACCGTGCACCGCCGCTGGAACGACAACACCGCCATACTCAGCGGCGACGCCATGCTCACCATGAGCTGCCAGTATGTGGCACAGGTGGACTCGGAAATACTTCCAGCCGTGATGGACCTCTTCAACAAAACAGCTATGGAAATCTACGAGGGTCAGCAGCTCGACATGGACTTCGAGGTGCTCAACAACGTGAGCGTGGATGAATACATAGAGATGATTCGCCTGAAGACTTCAGTGCTGCTTGGCTGCGCATGCAAGATGGGTGCCATCATTGCCGGTGCCTCCGACGAGAACGCCCAGGCGCTCTATAATGTGGGGCTCTACCTCGGGCTCGCTTTCCAGCTTCAGGACGATGTGCTTGACGTGTGGGGCGATGAAGCCACCTTCGGCAAGGCTATCGGTGGCGACATTATGAACAACAAAAAGACATTCCTCCTTGTGGGCGCCATGCACAAGGCACAAGGCGACGACGCCACTGAGCTTCGCCGCTGGCTCAACGATGACTACGCTATCCGCGACGAGAAAGTGCCTGCCGTGACCGCCCTCTATGAGCGTCTCGGCATGCGTGAGGCTGCCGACGAGGCCATCAAACGCTACAACGACATGGCACTCGACGCTCTCGACGAGGTGGAGCTCTCCGACGAGGCTCGCCATGCGTTTATTGAAGTGATCGAACGACTGGTGGCCCGCAAAAAGTAATGATCGACAGCCACAGCCACATCTACTGCGAGGCTTTCGACACCGACCGCGAGCAGATGCTCGCACGTGCAATCGAAGCCGGCGTCACCCACATTGTGATGCCCAACGAGAACCTCAACAGCGTGAGCAAGCAAAAGTGCGTGCTGGACGCTCATCCCCAATATGTGTCGATGACCATCGGTCTGCACCCGGAAGAAATCGCCGACGACTACCACGAGCAGCTTCACGCCATGCACCAAATGCTCGAGAATGGCTCATACCCATTTGTGGCAGTGGGTGAAATCGGCATCGACCTCTACTGGGAGCAAGACCGGCGCAAAGAACAGTTAGAGGTGCTCGACACGCAACTGCGCTGGTGCAAGGAGTTCGGCCTACCGTTCATCATTCACTGTCGCGACGGGCTGAAAGAATGCCTTCAGGTGATGGACAATTTTGGCGAGCCACTTCCAAAAGGCGTGTTCCACAGTTTCACGGGCTCTCCTGCCGAAATTGAAGCCATTCGCAAGCGGGGCGACTTCTATTTCGGTGTGAATGGCATTGTCACCTTCAAAAAGAGCGAAGTAAAGGCCAACTTGCCCATCATAGGCATAGACCGTCTGCTGCTCGAGACCGACTCTCCCTACCTGGCACCCGTGCCCTGCCGTGGACAGCGCAACGAGAGCGCGTTCACCACCCACATCTGCCATTTTGTGGCAAAGGAGATGGGCGCAACTCCGGAAGAAGTCGACAAAGCCACCACAAACAACGCTTGCAATCTATTCAACATAAAGAACCTACAGACAGCTACCAAATGAAAAGAATTATAGCTTACGCCCTTCTGATTGCCCTCGTCCTCCCGGCTTTAGCCCAGAGGCTTCCGCAAGCCACCACTCCACCCAAGCGGGAACTGAGGTCGGCATGGGTATCCACCGTGTGGGGCATCGACTGGCCTAAACAAGGCGCACCAGCCGAGCGGCAGAAAGCCGAGCTGGTGAGAATGCTCGACTCGCTGAAAAACAACAACTTCAACGCCATCAACCTGCAAGTGCGCTCCATGAGCGACGCTTTCTACAAATCAAGCTACGAGCCGTGGTCGAGCTACCTCACCGGCACACGTGGCAAATATCCCGGCTTCGACCCTCTTGCCTTCGCTGTGAGCGAATGCCACCGGCGCGGCATGGAAATCCACGCCTGGATTAACCCCTACCGCTTCTCCACCGGATCACTTTGGAGGCACGAGCGCGACCAGGAGGCTAAAAAGCATTTGCTCAAGTGGGGTAAATTCTATATCCTCGACCCTGCACAGCAGTGGACCATCGACCGCATTGTGAACGTGTGCCGTGAAGTGATCACAAACTACGATGTGGACGGCATCCTCTACGACGACTACTTCTATCCCGAAGGCATATCTTCCACCGCCATCGCCCCCGACTATAAGGAATGGCAGCAGTCTGGCACAAGCATGAGCATTGGCGACTGGAGGCGCGACAACGTGAACCGCATGGTGAAGACCGTTTACGGCATGATTCAGTCTGTGAAGCCATGGGTGCGCTTCGGCATCTCGCCGGCAGGTGTGGCGTGCACCAGCAAGTCGCTTGCCGCCAAATATGGCGTAGAGCCTTGCCCATCGGGCAGCGACTGGCAATATAGCGGCATCTTCTCCGAGCCGGTGGCATGGTTGAAAGGGAAATTGCTCGACTTCATCGCTCCGCAAGTGTACTGGAAAATAGGCAACCGCCGTGCCGACTTTAGTCTTGTGGCACCATGGTGGTGCAAGGTGGCAAGAGGCTTCGGCAGGCAGGCTTTCGTGTCGATGTCAATCGACAAGCTGCTCACCACCTCCGAGTTTCCAGAATGGGCAACCGAAATGCGGCTTCTGCGCAGCCACTGCGCAAACGGCCAAAGCGGCACCATCTTCTGGTCGGTGCGCAATCTCTACAACAAGCCGGGCCTCAGCGAGCAACTCTGCCACTACCTCAGGCGCACCGTGTTTCAGTATCCGTCGCTTCCGCCCACAGTGCCTTGGCGCAGTCCGGTGGCACGCAAAGCCCCGGTGGTCAATTTCCTCAAGCACGAGGGCGGCACACTGGCATGGCAGCTGATTCCACGTTGCCGCTACACAGTTTACGCTTTTCCGAAGACGATGAGCCGTGCCCAGTTCAAGGGTGAGGTGAAGCACCTCCTTGGCATGGTTTACAACCCAGAGCGTGGCGCTGAAGAGGTGGTTTACACCATTCCTGCGAGCCTTCGATCCGGCTATGCCTTCGCTGTGTGCGCACTCGACCGCTACGGCAATGAGTACGCCCCCTCATTCATCGAATAATCATCAACTTTTATAACCATCAACTTTTTAAATCACAAAATGAAAGTAAAAAACTTATTTATTACAGCATTCCTCTTGTGTACATTCATGGCGCAAGCCGCCGCCTATGGAGTGCCTAAGCGTGAGTTCCGCTCAGCTTGGGTGGCCACCGTTTGGGCGCTCGACTGGCCCCGTGATGCCAACGACAACGAAGCCAACAGCATGAACGCAGAGGTGCAGAAGGCTTCCATGATTCGTATGCTCGACTCGCTGAAGCGCAATAATTTCAACGCTGTGAACTTTCAGGTGCGCTCCATGTGCGACGCCATGTACAAGTCGAGCTATGAGCCTTGGTCAAGCTATCTGACAGGCACCCGTGGCCGCACACCAAGCTACGACCCGCTGCAATTCGTGGTGGAAGAATGCCACAAGCGCGGTATGGAGTGCCACGCTTGGGTCAACCCCTACCGTTTCTCCACAGGATCTAACTGGACCACAGCCGCCGACGAGGAACTGAAAGCAAGTGGCCATTTGCTCACCTACGGAAGCACCACTATCCTCGACCCTGCGCAGCAGTGGACCATCGACCGCATTGTGAACGTGTGCCGCGAAATCATCAGCAACTATGATGTGGACGGCATTCTTTACGACGACTATTTCTACCCCGACGGAATTCCGTCGAACAACACCGCCGACGACTACACTGAATGGCAGCAGTCGGGCACAAGCCTGAGCATTGGCGACTGGCGGCGCGACAATGTGAACCGCATGGTGAAGGCGGTGTATGACATGATTCAAACCGTGAAACCATGGGTGCGCTTCGGCATCTCGCCTGCCGGCGTGGCATGCACCAGCAGCTCCCTGGCGGCGAAATACGGCGTGGAGCCTTGTCCATCGGGCACAAGCGACTGGCAGTACAGCGGCATCTTCTCCGACCCTCTGGCTTGGATATCAAGTCAAAGCCTCGACTACATCTCTCCACAGGTGTACTGGAAAATCGGTGCCTCTGCCAACTATGCCACCATCACCCCTTGGTGGGGACAGGTGGTGAAGAAATTTGGCCGCCACGTCTACATCTCCACCTCCATCTCCAGCATCAAGAGCACAAGCGATGCCAACCAGTATGTGGAATATGCCAACCAGGCTGAAATCAACCGCAACTCATCGCTCGACGGAGCCTTTGGCTCCATCTACTATTCTTGCAAATACCTCTACATGCGCAATAAGAACTCATTGGCAAGCTACCTGCGTGGCACCGTGTATTCACGTCCAGCTTTAGTGCCAGCCCTGCCTTGGAAGCAAGGCAACAACCCCGGCCCGATCAGCTCACTTGCACTCAATGGCAGTGGCGAGCTCACTTGGAACGGCTACGACAACGTGCGCTACTCCGTGTATGCCTTCCCTGCCACCTTGCACCCGTCATCGTTCACCAAGCAAGTGGGGTATCTCTTAGACATGACCTACGCCACCAACTACAAAATCCCTGTTGAATACCAGGGCAGCAACTGGCAGTATGCCGTGTGTGTGGTGGATCGCGTAGGCAACGAGTACGACCCCGTGATTTTAGGGAGCAATCTGGAGCAACTCAGTGCCCCCGAAATGATTGCGCCCGCCAATGAGGCAGCCGTAGATATGCCTTTCAATTTCAAATGGCACAAGGTGGACGACGCTGCCAACTATGTGGTGGAAGTCAGCAACGATGCCGACTTTGGCAATGTGGTGGAGCGCATCACCACCACCGACACCACGCTTTCTGCCCTGCAATTCACAAAATTGCTCCACGAAACCACTCAATACTGGCGCGTGCTGGCACAAGAGCCACACCACTACAGTGGCGTGAGCGAAATTCGCTCCATCGTGCCCATGATGCTCACCGTCACCTACCCTGCCAACGGTGAGGAGGAAGTGGACCCTAACTTCACCGCCAAATGGTATAATCTACACTCGGCAAATGAGGCTACCGTGGAGATTGCCAATGACGACGATTTCAAGCAAATAGTGTTCACCGGCAAATCCACCACAGGCGAGCTCACCGTCACCGACGATGTGCTGGAAGCTGGCAGCACCTGCTATATGCGTGTGCGCATCACCATCGATGGCCACGAAATGGTGTCACTGCCTGTTAAATTCACCGTGGCACATGTGGCCGCACACTTCCTGCGCCCTGTCGACGGAGGAGAAATCTACAAAGGCGAATTCGTGGAGGTGAAACCACAAGAATGGGCCACCGCCTACCAGATAGAAATCAGCAACTCTGCCACCACTTGGGGACGCACACGCTTTGTGGAGACGCTGAAAGATGGCGCCACACACACCACTGCCACTGCCGACAACATCAAGGTGAACAGCAAGAAACTCGCGGACGGCGCCACCTACTACGCCCGTGTAAAATCCACATACGATGGCCTTGACGGCGCCACCCACACCACCGACTGGGGCACTGTGGTGAAATTCGTTTACAGAGCTGAAAAGCCCACCGCTGGCGACATCAACGCCGACGGCGTGGTGAACGTGAGCGATGTGACTGCACTCATCAACCATATTCTCGGCACCGAGTCGTATCCCGTAAGCCGCTGCGACATCAATGCCGATGGCATCATCAACGTGAGCGACATCACAGCCCTCATCAACCTCATCCTGAAATAAGCACTATTTCTGCAGAAGCACATACCCAGCCCTCGCCTAATTTCATTCATGGCGAGGGCTTTTTCTGCTAAATTTCCATAAAAACACCCACCTAATCTCCCATAATAGGCCGAAATCGGCTATCTTTACAGAAAATAGGCGGCGCCTTAGCAGAAAGTTCAAGCGAACTTGACTTTCTGCATTTGGTTTGCACTATCTTTTCAAAAAATTATCTTCAAATCAATTATGACGAAATTTAGACTTAAATTTATCGCTATCGTTACCTTTTTGGCTTTCTCCGCATTCAGCGCATCGGCTTACAATGTGGTGAAAGCGGAGTTCCGGTCGGCTTGGGTGGCCACCGTTTGGGCGCTCGACTGGCCAAGCACCGGCGCATCGGCCGAGACACAGAAGGCGGAGCTCGACCGGATGCTCGACTCCCTTGCTAACAATAATTTCAACGCAGTGAATTTTCAAGTGCGCTCCATGTGCGACGCCATGTACAAGTCGAGCTACGAGCCGTGGTCGAGCTACCTCACTGGCACCCGTGGCCAGGACCCTGGCTACGATCCGCTGCAATACGCGGTAGAGGGCTGCCACAAGCGCGGTATGGAGTGCCACGCATGGATCAATCCCTACCGCTTCTCCACTGGTTCCAACTGGAGCACGCCTGCCGATGAAGAGCTGAAAGCAGATGGCCACCTACTCAGCCACGGCAACACCACCATCCTCGACCCTGCGCAGCAGTGGACCATCGACCGCATAGTGAATGTGTGCCGCGAAGTGATCACAAACTACGACGTGGACGGCATTCTCTACGACGACTATTTCTACCCCAACGGCATTCCGTCGAACAGTAGCGCTGGCGACTACTCCGAATGGAAGAACTCAGGCACAAGCATGAGCATAGGCGACTGGCGTCGCGACAATGTAAACCGTATGGTAAAGGCCGTTTACGATATGGTTCAAAACGTGAAGCCTTGGGTGCGCTTCGGCATCTCGCCTGCCGGTGTGGCATGCTCAAGCAGCTCGGTGGCGAAGAAATACGGCATCGATCCATGCCCCGGAAGCGACTGGCAGTATAACGGCATCTTCTCCGACCCCATTGCATGGTACAACGCCAAGAGTGTGGACTACATCTCGCCACAGGTGTACTGGACCATCGGCTACAGCGCAGCCGACTTTGCCAAAATCACACCATGGTGGGGAAAGGTGGCGCACAAATTCGGCCGCCACGTGTACATCTCTCACGACATCTCCTCGCTCTCTGGATCAAGTCAAGGCAGCAAAGCGCCTGTATTGAAAGCAAGCGGGCCAAACGGCACCACTTATGACGAGTATGTGAACGAGGTGGAAATGACACGAAACACCAACCTCGACAATGCACCTGGCAGCATCTATTACTCTTGCAAATATCTGTATGCACTCGGTGCAAAAGAATCGTTTGCCCACTATTTGAAGCGCACCGTTTACGCCCGACCCGCCCTACCGCCTGCCATGACGTGGAAGGCTGCCACCAACCCTGGCACCGTTACCAACGTGAACAAGGTGGCATACGACCTCTCATGGACAGGAATGGAAAATGTGCGCTACACGGTGTATGCCGTGCCTAATTCCGTGGCACAAAGTCAATTCCAGTATGATGCCGACTATCTGTTAGGCATGACCTACGACACGCACTTCACAATTCCCGAAAAATACCGCACCGGCTATCAGTATGCCATCTGCGTGCTTGACCGCTACGGCAATGAATACACCGCCAAATTCCTGGGTGCGAAAGATGCCACGCTTGCCGCGCCATCGCTCATCTCTCCCAACGACGGGGCGGTCGTGTCAGAACCGTTCTGCTTCACTTGGAACAGTGTGGAAGGCGCAGAGAAATACACCATCGAAATCGCTGACGACGCCGACTTCAGCAAAGTGACACACACTTTTGCCACCACCGACACCACCGCCTCATCGGAGGCGTTTGAGGGCGTAACAAGCGATGTGCGCCACTATTGGCGAGTGCACGCCTGCGCACTCAACCACAACGACGGCATCAGCGCACCGCGCGCCTTCACTCCTCACCGGCTGGAAGTGACCTATCCCACTAACCTAATGCAAGATGTGCCCAACGACCCGACCATTCTCTGGACCAACACCGGGAGCGACGAGGTGTTGGTGGAAATAGCCACCGACTCAGCCTTCACAAGCAAGAATGTAGTGTTCAGCGAATCAACTGTTGCCAATCAAATGCCAGTGCCGCTGTATATACTCCACTCCGGCGCCCACTATTATGTGCGTGTAACCCTTGCCGGAGAGACCAGCAAACCCGTGGAGTTTACCACCATCTACCGTGTGGCGGAGGCTCCAAAGTTTGCTCAGCCAGCATTAGATGGCGAAACGCTCAACAGCAATCAGCACATTGAGCTTCAGCCTCAGGTGGCTGCCGAAAATATGATTGTGGAAATCAGCTCGTCGGCCTCGTCATGGGGAAGGACACGATTTGTGGAAACGCTGAAAAACTACCAGTGCAGCACCACGCTCCCACTCGGCGAACTGAAGGTGAATGGCGCCACACTCATGGATGGCGCGACTTATTATGTACGCGCCAAAAGCTCATACATCGACACCGGCGGCACGCTGCGGGCCACCGACTACTGCCCTACGATAGCTTTCGTTTACAAAAAAGTGGCAGCCATAGGGGATGTGAATGGTGATGGCAAAGTGGATGTGAGCGATGTAACCGCACTCATCAACCACATTCTCGGCACGGCTTCATACAATGCCGAAAGCTGCGACATCAATGCCGACGGCATTATCAATGTGAGCGACGTTACTGCACTCGTCAATTTAATTCTAAAACAATGAAGTGAGGAGGCGAAAACATACTGTTCCGTTTTTCACCAGTTAAGCCGAAAAATCACCAATTAAACCAAAGGGGTGGGTCGTACGTCTAAAAAAGCAAAGAAATCAATAAAACAAGGCATTATGACTACATCTTTACTCAGAAACTCAATACTTGCGCTCACGCTCGCAGGCTGCATGACGCTACCGGGCGAAGCTCTGGCACAAGGCCGCCGAGGCGGTTTCGGTGGGGGTGGCCACAGTCAAAGTGGTATGGCCCAATCGAGCAGAAGCTCGAGTTATGAAGGCCGTGCGCCTGGCAGAGCCACCGCTTCCCCAGAAAGAAGATCTTCTTATAGCCGACCGAATGAGCAAGGACGGCAACCAGAGCGCATGAGCCACGATCGAAACACTGAACGGTCGTCGGCACAGTCTCGCTATGCCGGCAGAGAGCCACAAGGCGTAACACCTCGCTCTGCCCAGCAGACGAGAGGCGAGGTAAGGTATGGATCAGAATCGCAAGGGGTAGCGCCAAGCGCCCGCCCGAATGCCAACGCCGGCACAGCCCAAATGCGCCCGCAGCGCAATACAGGCACCATTCCGGGCCGCAACACCTTTGGCTCACACAGGCAAGACTACGCCACCCCTTCCAACAGTGTGGCTCCGCCTGAACTGCGCAGAGAGAACGCCAGCAGCTACCGCCGCCCCGACGGTAACCGTGGCGACCGCCCTGGCGGAAACTTCGGCAATGGTAACCGTGGCGACCGCCCAGATGGTGGCCGGCCCGGTAATAACTTCGGTTTCAACAATCGCGGCAACCGTGATTACGGCAGAGACTATGATGGCAGGCGACCCGGCTATCACCGCCCTCAACACGGCAATCCACGCGGCTTCGACAACCAGTTCAATCGGCGCTACCACGATTATTATCGGCACAACAGCTGGAGCTGGAGTCACCCTTGCCGACCGCCATACCGTCCATGGCGTCCAGCACCTTGGGTGGCACACCGTCCAATCATACCCGTAGGGTGGACTTGGTATCACGCTGCGCCACGCATCTACCGAGTGCTTGGTCTGCAATTTGGCACAGTATTCTCGGTGTCGCTCAACCACCTGTTCACCTATGGCTATAACATCGACGGCTATTACGACAATGTGATTTACCTGCGCGATGTTCCAATGCTCAATTTCAGTTGGCCTAACGTAATGCTCACATATGCTTCAGGCGGAGGACTGGCCACAGCCATGTTCAGCAACTCTTTTGCCACACGCGACCTCGGTATGTATAACCGTCTCTACAGCACACTATGCGGCACTTACGGCAGCCCGGTTGAGGCCCGCACCACTCCCTACGAAGGCACAGTGAGCTGGTGGGGCGGCGAAGGCCAGGGCTATGTCACGCTCAACTACTACACCGACCAGAACGGACGGTTCTACACCAACCTCACCGTAGGCAACTAACATGCACACAGAGTTTTACACGCCCATACGCACAATATGCGGAAGCAAAATTATGCTTCCGCATATTTATTTATCCACCAATAATTCATGAATATGCTTATACTTTCATCAAATCGATGCAGTCGCCCTCATTTGAAAGCTGGGTGGATGGAAACACTTCCTGCGCCTGACGAAGCAGGGGCTGCTCGTCGAGATAGCGCTTACTGTAATGCCCTAAAATAAGATGTTTCACACCTGCCTCTTTTGCCACAGTGGCAGCTTGGCGCGCCGTGCTGTGAAACCGCTTGCGCGCCATAGCCTCACACTCATCGCCATAGGTGGCCTCATGGTAGAGCCAGTCCACACCCTCCACAGCCTGAACCACACGCTCGCTGAAAGCGGTGTCGCTCGCATAGGCATAGCTCACCGACGCATCGGCGGCGGTTGTGAGCTTTTCATTGGGGATAACAACCCCGGAAGGGGTCACGTAGTCAAGTCCTTGACGAAGGCTGTTCATAAAGTGATGGGGCACCTCGAAGGCACGCACGGCTTCAGAATTCACATGGCGCAGCTTCGCCTTCTCCTCAAACACGAATCCCACGGCTGGCACCCGATGCCTTAAAGGAAAGGTGCGCACGGTAATGGCTCCGTCCTCATATATCACACGAGGCTCTCTTGTGATGATATTGAAGCGTAGCGCATAGCAACGATCGCGGCAAAAGTAATCCATTATGCTTTTGAATTGATCCGCACCGTCCTCAAAAATATGCACCGTCACGGCACTCGACTTCTGCAGCAAATCAAGCGTGGATAGCAATCCGGGCAGTCCAAAGCAGTGGTCGCCGTGCAAGTGCGAGATGAAAATGTTGGTCAATCGGGCGAACTTCAGCTTGCGGCGGCGCATTTCCAATTGCGCGCCCTCGCCACAGTCTATCATCATCACATTGTCGCGAACATTCAGCACCTGCGACGTGGGTAGGTGGCGGAGAGTGGACGTGGCAGAACCACAGCCCAGTATATTCAATTCAAATCGAGGCATCGTACCGGCATATTAATCATCATAACAAGAATCGCAAATAATTTTTCGTGGCACGAAGTTATATATTTTTCTCTACACCGACAATTTTACATAAAAATTTGACATTTGAAGAAGATTTGTGAAAAAATATCCCTAAAAAAGAAAAGAAAGTTTGCATATACCAATAAAGAGATGTATATTTGCGTAAGTTTTTTCATAGAATTAGATTTTTAAGGTTTAGTGTTAGTGGGAGTTGTGAAACTGCCACTAATTTTTTTTATCCGCTCACCTCCTGATACTCACTCCACACTTCCGCTGTGTTTCGCCAAATTTGGATTATCTGGAAAAATTCACTAAATTCGCAATATATTAATTGAATAGCCTATTTCCTCAATAATGAAACCCATCACCAACATACTCCTGATTGCCGCTATCATTTGCTATGTGTTTCTGCCGTTCCGCACAATGGATCTCGCAGGCAGTATCACAGGCTTGAGCTACTCGGCAGGACTTATCACCGAAAATTTCAGTCTGCCCAAAACGATATTCGCCCTTCTCCCCTTCATTGCATGCTTTGGAGGCGTGGCACTCAACTACAACAAGCACCGCTATTGGGGCATAGCCACAGCCGCGCTCATTGCAGTGGGCATCGTATTCTTCAGCATGCCCGACCTTTTTTTCCAAAGTTGGGCGCTGAGCCACGATCCAGAGCTTCTTGGCACCCCTGCGGCGCAGATTGAGGGCTTCAAGGTGAAGGAGCTGAATGTGGGATATTATGCGAGCAACATTCTGATGTGGCTTTCGCTGGTTTCGTGCATCATCTCCATTTTCCCTTTCAAGTTCAACCAAACGCTCGAGCGCTCCATCGACGACGGCCTTGAAAAAGGGCTGAGCAAGGGAAAAGAAGGGTTCACTAAGGTGCAGCAGGAACTTCAAGAGGAATTTTCGCAACTGGAGGCAAAAGCCAAGCGCCCGTCCGCCAAAGCGTCCGACGGCGAGCCTGCCAAAGCTAAAGAAGACGGTCCAGAGGACCCCACTAAATATATGCCGAAGAATTAGCGCTTCCCACTTCTTTTCACACCAGACTAATGCATTTTCACAAATCAATAGCGCAAAGAGGTATATGGCTCGCCATAGCTATGGTGATGCCACTATTGGCCTACGCAAAATTTCGCGTAATTGATGCCGACACGAATGAACCGCTTACTGGAGCATACGTCTTCAACCGCCAAGGCAAGTTGCTCCAAATGACAAGTGCCGACGGTATGGTGAATGTGGCTGCCGACAGCGTGACCATCAGCATGATGTCGTATGAATCGCAAACGGTGGACGCTGCTTCGCAAACTGCCGATGTAGTACTCAAGCCCAAAGGATTCGACCTCGGCGAAGTGGTAGTCAATCAAAACGACTATATAAAGACCTCAGCCGTGTTTCGCGATGCGTATCGTAACGACGGCAAACTGGTGCTCTACCGCGAGGGCTTAGTGGACTTCTACTACGACTGTAAAAAGAAAAAATACACGCGCAGGGTAAGAGCCTGCCGCCAATGGGTAGACCCACGCCTCGACAAGATGTTCAACTTCTCACTTTTCTTGGGGCCTTACCGCTCCACACATCTTGGCAAAGTGAAATTTGTGAAGCGCGATGGCGTGACCAATGTGGCGGGCGACTCCACCTACTACGCTGCAAAGGGCGGCGACAAAGACGCCATCCTATGCATCGCCGACTCTGTGCATGGCACTTACCGAGCCATTATCAACGGCATGAAGCTCGGAAGGATAAAAGACAACCCCATTTACACCTACAACACCAGCATATCGGAATGGACCTACAGAAGCGACCGCCAACTACTTAGCGAACTGGTATCGCACCACTCCTACGTAGATTTCACCTACAGGAATCCCGTAAAAAAATTCAAAGGAATGGACGTGATGATGAATTCCGAGCTGATGGTTACCGCCATACGGTCAATGAACAAGCAAGAGGCCAAGAGCGAGATGAAGGACAAGAAAGAAACACGCGATTTCACCATGCCCGACCTCCTGCCTATGCCTCCCTTCAATCTTGAAGCCGAACTGCAAGGACTAAAGCCAACAAAATTCGACGAATACTGACACCTTCCTTTCCACCATTTAATTACAATTAACAAACAATATGAAACGTATCATCACCTTTATTATCGTGGCAATTATAGCCAGTGCTTATACAAGCGCCCAACTCGTAGGAAACACTCCCAAAAAAGGCTGCAATATTATTTACCCAACTGAAGATTTGCCCGTATCCACTACCAACGAGTTTAAGACAATAATCAGTTCTGAGTATGTGACTGAGGCGCTGGTGAGCCGCTTTGTGCTGGAGTATCCTGCAGGCGACAGTGAATATATGATAGAGTCTGCCCTCATCTCTGTGCACAAAACCAAAGCAGCCACAAGTAGCCTTGTGGGCACAGTGCCTATGAAAGAAGAAACCATCACTAAGCGGGTGCACTTCTTCCCCGTAGATAATAAAATGAAGCTATTTAGGGCTTCGCTCGACATCGGGGAAAACGGGTGGGACAAAATCGATATCCAATACACGGTAAAAGGATCACCGCTCATCAAGAAAAGCCAATACAAGGCTCAAAGCAAACCATAATACAACACAAGCAAAATGCGCTGTGCCTTCATTGAAAGCATAGCGCATTTTTAATTACAACCATTAATAGAATAAAGCGGAGTGAGGGAGATTCGAACTCCCGAAACGCTTTTGACGTTTACACGCTTTCCAGGCGTGCCTCTTCAGCCACTCGAGCATCACTCCTTGTTCAGAAGCCTCAGTACATGCTTCATCAAATTTGCGATTGCAAAGATAGTGATTTTTTGCCTTTTTACAGCAAAAATTCCCTAAATTTGTGATATGGATTCTGTAAAATCGCAAGTTCAGCCTGAAGGGGATGTCCAAAAAGCCCTCTACAACAATTCCGCCAACTCGAAGGCTCTGCGGCAGTTTGCCACAGAGGTAATCAATTGTTTGCCATACGAGCCCAACGATGAGCAGATGGAACTGCTCGCCACATTTGCCCATTTCATGCTCTATGGCATTCCACAGGCGGTGATGCTGGTGAACGGCTATGCCGGAACGGGCAAGACATCGATGATAGGCGGCATAGTGAAAGCCCTGTCGGAGCGCGGGCGCAAGACGGTGCTGCTGGCTCCAACGGGGCGCGCCGCCAAAGTGTTCACCGAATATTCCGGCCACAGCGCCTACACCATACACCGAAAGATATACCGGCAGAACAGCTATCTGTCCGACGGCTTCTCGCTCGCCGAGAACAAGCACACCGACACCATCTTTATCGTAGATGAAGCCTCTATGATTTCCAACGGAAGCGAAGGATCTGTGTTTGGCACCGGACGACTGCTCGACGACCTTATCCACTACGTGTATAGCGGCATTGGCTGCAGGTTGGTGCTGATGGGTGATGTGGCACAGTTGCCGCCCGTGGGCCAGACCGAAAGCCCGGCGCTTAGCGCAGAATTCCTGCGTGGCTATGCGCTGCAAGTTTACAGCGTAAGCCTGAAGCAGATAGCGCGTCAGGCTGCCGAAAGCGGCATACTTTATAACGCCACCATTCTGCGCCAAGTGATGGAGAGCGGCGTGATGTGCGTACCCAAACTGGAGCTTATGCGCTTCCACGACATCGACGCCACTACCGGCGAATTCCTGCTGGAGACCATCAGCGACTGCTACGACCGCGACGGCATGAGCGAAACAGCCGTGGTGACCCGCAGCAACAAGCGCGCCACGCTTTTCAACCGCGGCATCAGAGGCAGCATCCTCTACCGCGAAGACGAATTAGTGAGCGATGATATTCTGCTGGTGAGCAAAAACAACTACTTCTGGGCTGCCGACTATGAACAAATCGACTTCATCGCCAATGGCGACGTAGTGAGGGTGAAACGGGTGTGGGGCGAGATTGAGCGCCGCTACGGGCTTGACTTCGCCAATGTGACGGTGGAGTTCCCCGACCTCGACCACGTAGAGATGGACGTGAAAATCATTGTCAGTTGCCTCGGTAGCGACGCTCCTGCACTCACTGCCGCACAAAGCGAGCGGCTGTACAGCTCCATCATGGCCGAACTCACAGGCGACAAGCGCACCCGATACCGCGAACTGAAGAAAAACCCCTACTTCAATGCGCTGCAAGTGAAATATGCCTACGCCATCACATGCCACAAAGCGCAAGGCGGACAGTGGCAAAACGTGTTTATCGACATGGGGGCAATCATGCCTGAAGCGTTCACGCAGCTCGACTTCTACCGGTGGCTCTACACAGCCATCACCCGCGCCCGCTCACGCGTGTACCTCATCAACTGCCCACTCGACACCGACATCAACCCTTCTGACCACTAACCACAGCTCCTTTTTTTGTATAATCGCAAATGTAGGAGAAAAGAACCATTTTCAAAGTACCGGCCATAGGTTTCAATTAAATTGTAATGTACTGGTATCAAGCCTAATGGGCGAACGCACAAAAAGCATAGAAGGGCAAAACACTGATATGCCGAATAGTTCCGCTATCCCCCAAAATATTGAAATCCGACAATTAATGCACAACATCGGGAATATTTCTTGGATTCAAAATACAAAATATGAGGCCGTTCTCCTTGAAGAACGACCCCATATTTCCTCTATATTTTCAGCACATCAGAAATCCAACATCAAAAGTCTAACATCTAACGTCTAACTTCTAATCTCTAATTTCTAACGTCTAACGTCTAACTTCTCTCTTATCTCACTTCAGCGCCCATCACGTTGAACTTCTTATCGCCAGCGATAATGTAAACTTGGCCGTTTTCAATCACCTTGTGAGCCTTCACTTCCTTGTCGGCGGTCACGTCGCTAATGCCAGTAGGCACAGTTTCATAAGCCACCTTGATGTTGTCAAGAATCACACGGTTTGCGCCAGTGTTCACTCCGTGAGGAGCATCGGTAGCGGCTGGAAGAATCACATTACCTTCTCCATCTTTAATTACATAGCTGCTGGTCTTGTCTGCTTTATTAGTAGAGAAGTTAGGTATTACCGACATGAATGCAACTTGGGTTTCAGCAGTTGCACCCTTGATGGTAAGCACATTCTTAGTGCCTTCAAAACTCCAAGCCTGTAAAGTGTCAATTGTGATAAAGCTTGTGGAAGGAATTTCAACCACAGCAGCCTTAACGGTTATATCTTTATTATCAGCATCTTTGTAAGCCACATCCATAGTCTTTGCTGCGCCTTCAATCTCGCCTGCGCCGAGCACTGCCACGCAGTAATATTGGAAGTCATGCTTTTCACCACTTTTATAGGAGCCATCCTCGTTTGCTTTTGGTTCGGAAGAGTAGCCAATGCCTTGCCAAGAGAGCTTCACATCTGTTGGTTGGTTAAGTGCGGTGAGCTTTGGAGACACCAAATCACCTCCAAAGCCAGTCTTCGAAATGCGCACATAGCCCTGGCAAGCATACGCCCAGTTGGTGCGAGAAGTCCAGCCATTGAGATCTTCAACGAAGCCAGCGGTTTGCAAAGTGCTGTAATTTGGCTGATATTCTACGCCCTCTGCGTCTTTGCCAGTCCAAGGGTTCTTGCCATACTTGTGCACGCCAGCGTCTGTCACAGCCTCAAGCTTGTCGAAATTTTCTTGAAGAACCACCACTTCATCAGCCCATGCTCCGAATGCTGATGTTGCAGCCACGAAAGCGGCTGCTAAAATTTTTGAGTAATTTTTTTTCATTTTATAAGTTGATTAAGATAGGTTTATATAATGCCAAAATTACACATAATTTTGTAAAAAAAACGCATCATCGCATCTTTTTTCACACTCATATCAAAAAAAATGCTCTCGGCAAAAAGTAACCGAGAGCACTAATTCTATATTAATGAGCAAAATAGGTGACTATTATTTCACTTCAGCACCCATCACATTATATTTCTTGTCGCCTGCGATGATGTAAACCTGGCCATTTTCAATCACCTTGCGAGCCTTCACCTCCTTGGCGGCGGTCACGTCGTTGATGCCAGAAGCAGGTGCAGTCACCACCTTCACGTTGTCGATGATAACACGGTTCACCTTCACATTCACACCGTGAGGAGCGTTTGGATCAGCTGCTGGCAAACCTTCAAGCACATAGTTGGTGCATTTGGTGCCGAAGCTTGGGAGCACCGACATAAACGCCACTTGAGTCTCGGCGGTTGCGCCCTTGATGGTGAGCTCGTTCTTAGTGCCTTCAAATCCCCATGCCTGGAGAGTGTCCATGGTGATGAACGCGTCGGTAGGAATTTCAATCAATGCAGCCTTAACGGTGATATCGTTCATGTCGGCGTCTTTATACGCCACCGCCATACTCTTCTTTGCGCCTTCAATCTCGCCAGCGCCAAGCACTGCCACGCAGTAGCACTGATAGTCGTGCACCAGACCGCTCTTGTAAGAGCCATCGGCATTGAGTTTCTGGTTTGAGGTGTAGCCAATGCCTTGCCAAGAGAGCTTCACATCGGTTGGCTCGGTGAGGGAAGCGAACTTAGGTGACACGAGGTCGCCACCGTAACCAGTCTTAGAGAAGCGGATATAGCCACGGCAAGCATACATATAGGTGGTGTGAGAGCTCCAGCCGTTGAGGTCTTCAACATGGCCATCACTCTGGATACCATTATAGTTTGGATTATACTCAACTCCGTCTGCATCAGTACCGGTCCATGGGTTCTTGCCGTAGAGGGGCTTGCCATTTTCGTCAACTGCGTTTTCGAGCTTGTCGAAGTTTTCTTCAAGCACCACTTTCTGTGCCTGCATTCCACACACAGCAGCCACTGAGAGAGCGGCAGCCATTAAAATTTTAGAGTAATTTTTCTTCATAAATCAATGTTGTTAATTAGTTGTGTTAAAAAAGAGTAATTCAGTACACAAAGATAAAGATTATTTCCTTAGATTGAAACAGAAGCCTGCACTTTTTTCACAAAAAAACTTACACTCATTTTTTACCGCCATTTTTCACCACCATTTGCAGCGATTTTTCCTAAATTTGTGGCAGAAATCAATCTTCAAATTAGAAAAATCAAAAGTAAACAAAAATATGAAGCAACTCCTTCTCATCACCGCCTTAGTCCTCGCCTGCCTCAGCGCATCGGCGGCAAAGCGCTATCAGCTCACATCGCCTAACGGCAAACTTAAAGTGGATGTCGAAAACTCCACATCGGGCACTTCTTTCTCCATCAGCCACAGCGGCACGCCAGTGCTGCTGTCCTCTCCTCTTGGCATGACCCTAAAGGGAGGGAAAACGCTGGCGGCTGAACAGTGCAAGTCGGCGAAGACCAGCAGCGGAGAGAAATGCCGTGTGCTCACCCTTAGTTTCGGAAAATATGCGGTAGAGTTCAGGGCCTACGACGGGGGCGTGGCATACCGCTTCGTCACACACTACCCCGACTCGATCACCATCAGCGACGAGCAAGTGCAGTTTAGCCTGCCTTCCGACTGCATGGCCTATGAGGCCCCAGCCAACTCTCACCACAAGACCGACGATCTGCGCGACCAGGCCTACTGCTCGTTTGAGAACACCTATCAGTATGCCCACCTCTCGCAGCTCAGTCAGCGCCACCTTGGCCTGTCGCCCATGCTGTTCGAACTGGGCGGTGGAAAGAAGTTGCTAATTGGCGACTACAATGTGCGCAACTACCCCGGCATGTTTCTGCTGCCTGGCAAGGGCAATGCGGTGAAGGGATTCTTCCCTCCATATCCAAAACACGAGCATCAGGGCGACCACAATAATCTGCAAATGATTGTGGACGACTGGCAAGACTATATCGCCATCACTTCTGGCTCTCGGACATTCCCCTGGAAAATGATGCTCGTGAGCGAGACCGACGCCGACCTGCTCACCACCGACGTGCCGCGGCTGCTTGCCGACGCACCAGTGTTCGACGCCAGCTGGGCTAAGCCAGGAAAGGTGGCATGGGACTGGTGGAACTCCTGGAATTTGAAAGGCGTGGACTTCGCAACCGGAGTGAACAACGCCACTTATCAATACTACATCGACTTTGCCGCTAAAAATGGCATAGAATATGTGATTCTCGACGAGGGCTGGGCTGTGAACAAGAAAGCCGACCTGATGCAGGTGGTGCCAGAAATCGACCTCCCCATGCTCGTCAGCTATGCCAAGGAGCGTGGTGTGGGCATCGTGCTTTGGGCTGGCTACAAGGCTTTTGAGCGCGATATGGAGAACGTGTGCCGCCATTATAGCGAGATGGGCGTGAAGGGCTTCAAAATCGACTTCATGGACCGGTGCGACCAGAAAATGATGGCGTTTCTTGAAAAGGCTGCCACCACTTGCGCAAAGTATCACCTTTTCTGCGACTTTCATGGGGCGCCCGTGCCTAACGGCATGACCTACACCTACCCCAATGTGCTCAATTTTGAGGCCGTAGCTGGCCAGGAGCAGGTGAAGTGGAGCAAATTTGAGAAATTCGACCAAGTGCGCCACGAGACGCTGCTTCCCTTCATCCGCCAGGTGGTGGGACCGATGGACTACACACAGGGGGCGATGCGCAATGCCACCAAGAAAAATTTCTATCCATGCCACTCCCAGCCCATGAGTCAAGGCACACGTTGCCGCCAGTTGGCGCTATACCTGATTTTCGACTCGCCTTTCAATATGCTATGCGACTCGCCCACCAATTACGAAGCCGAGCCTGAGTGCCTCGAATTCATTTCCAAGGTGCCCGTGGTGTGGGACGAGCGCCGTGTGCTGGAGGCGAAAGTGGGGCAATATGTGATAGAGGCTTGTCGCAAAGGCGACACCTGGTATGTAGGCGGAATCAGCAACTGGAAGGCACGCGACATCTCGCTCGACCTCAGTTTTATCGCAGGAAAGAAGATGGAGCTATTTGTGGATGGCATCAATGCCAGCCGCAACGCCGAAGACTATAAAAAGACCACCGGCACCGTGCCCGCCACCCTGAATGTGCATTTGGCTCCAGGCGGAGGCTTCGTGCTGAAAGCGGAGTAGGAGAGATCTGTGATTAGAGGAATTATGCCTATTGAGCCTAATAAGCCTACTCACCCCCCACCACAAATACCACGCAGAGCAGAATCGTGAAGATGAGCATATTGCGCGCAGTGGCGCCGAGCAGCGGGTTCAAGGCTGCGCCATCGGTGTGCGTGAGTTTGCGCCATGTGGCTATATGAAGCGCCAAATAAACAAGCACAGGAAGCAGAAACCACCATCCTGAAGCAAAGTAGAGCCTCAGCCACACCACGCCAAGTACCGACACCGCCATCAGACCATTTAGCAGATAGGCAAACGCCGCCAACTTGCGCCCGAACACCACCACCGATGTGCGCTTGCCAGCCTCACGGTCGTCGGTCACATCACGGTAATTGTTCACCAACAGCACATTCACGCCCATAAACCCGATAGCAATTCCAGCTATCACCGCAAACGGATGAAACGTGCCGCCCACCACATAATAAGTGAATGCCACGGGCACAAGTCCGTAGAATCCCATCACTGCCACCTCACCTAACGCATGGTAGCTCAGTGGGTATGGACCTGCGCTATAGGCGAAAGCGAACACGGCTATCAAAATGCCGGAGCCTATCAGCATCAGCCAATTGCCGAAGTCCTCGCCCGGATCCACCACCAGCAGCATGCTCAACCCCACAAGGCAAGTGGCCACAAGCGTGCCTATCATGGCTCGCTTCATGGCACGAGGCGTGATATCTCCCTCCGTGACACCTCTGCGAGGGCCTACGCGCCCTTTCTTGTCGGTCCCGGCCTTGAAATCAAAGTATTCATTCGCCAAATTCGACACAATCTGCGCCAGAAGCGCAAACACAGCACACATCAGCGCGGGCACCAGGCGAAACACGCCATTGAATTTCGCCAGCCCCACTGCAATGAGAACGCCACTCACCGACACCGGTAAAGTGCGCACCCGTATAGCCTCTATCCAAACCTTTACTTGCTTCATCTCAAAAAATTATGGGCAAAATTACAAATTTCCAAAGAAATTTTCCATAATTTTGTAGGCAAAGAGCAATCCGTCATACAAATGATAACACGAATCTTTTCTTTCATAATAATAGCAGCGGTGTGCTTTTCGTGCTCATCAGGCAAAGGTGGTGTCGATATTCAAGACACTTTTTTCGGAACCGTGAAGTTTGGACAGCAAAAGCAGACCGTGCTCCAAGCGCTATATCAGCAGCACTTTGTGGATGCGGCCACTGGGAAGCCCGACAGCCATTTCGACACTATCCCGCTGGACAACGGCGACTACAGCGAGCTAAAAATTCTGGCAAGCAAAACCTCTGCCACCGCGGGGTTCGCATTCTTGGGGCAAAAGTGGCTCAACGTGCAAATCCAGTTCGACGGTAATGGACTGTACTGCGTCACCTTCCGTGCCAAATCAGCGAAAAAGAACGCCACCAACGCACAATTTGCCGCTGTGCTGAAATCGCTGCGCAAGTCCTACGATATGAAGCGGATGGTGATCGGCCATTCCTCGGCAGAAGGCGAGCCTACCGACATCACGGGCTACCGTTATGACAATGACGAAAAAATGGTACAGCTCTACATCGACGAGAACACCGATGGCACATCAGCCACCATTCTCTCCTATATAGCCAACAAGCCGCAACCATAACAATATAAAAACAGCGCATCATCATGAATATGCACCAAGAAAACTATAAACATCAGCGATAAAAAGCAAAGTATGGGAATCATCAGAATCGACACATTGCAGCATCCTGGCGTAGAGGTGTTCAGCACGCTCACCGAGGCACAGCTGCGCAACAGGCTTGAGCCGGAAAAAGGTATTTTCATCGCAGAAAGCCCAAAGGTGATTCATGTGGCGCTTGACAGCGGCTACGAGCCTTTGGCGCTTCTGTGCGAGGAGAAGCACATTCATGGCGATGCAGCCGCTATCATCAGGCGGTGTGCCGACATACCCATCTACACAGGAAGCCGCTCGCTGCTGGAGTCGCTCACAGGCTACACGCTCACACGAGGTGTGCTGTGCGCCATGCGCCGCCCGAAGCCTAAAAGCGTGGAAGAAGTGTGCCAAGGGGCTTCACGCATCGTGGTGATTGACGGGGTGGTCGATACCACCAATATCGGCGCCATATTCCGCAGTGCCGCGGCACTTGGAATCGACGCCGTGCTACTCACGCCATCATCGTGCGACCCACTCAACCGCCGCGCGGTGCGAGTGTCGATGGGCTCGGTGTTTCTCGTGCCATGGGCATGGCTTCACACGCCAGTTTGCCGCCTCGCCGACTTGGGCTTCAAAACCGCAGCTATGGCATTGACCGACGACAGCATCAGCATCGACGCCCCGCAGCTCTTGGCAGAACCACGCCTCGCCATAGTGATGGGAACAGAGGGCGACGGACTGTCGCAGGGGGTGATTGCCAGCACTGACTACGTGGTAAAAATCCCCATGAGCCACAACGTGGACTCACTCAATGTGGCAGCCGCCTCGGCAGTGGCGTTCTGGCAACTTCGCCACCCACCCAAAAGCCCAAAGGCCAACGTCTAATCTCTAATTTCTAACGTCTAATCTCTCCCACTACACATGTACATTCTACGACGCATATTTCGCTGGTTTACATTCGCCCTCATATTCTTTATCGTGTCATCGCTGTCGGCGGTGGTGATATTAAAGTGGCTACCGGTATATTACACGCCACTAATGTTTATCCGCGTGGCAGAGCAAGTGGCAGATGGCCGCTCGCCCAAAATTGAGCATGAATGGGTGGATATGGACCACATCAGCGAAAATATGCCATTAGCGGTCATATCGAGCGAAGACACACGGTTTCTGAAGCACCATGGATTCGACTTCGAGGAAATATACAAGGCCCGGCTCAAAGCGCTGCAGGGCGGAAAAGAACGAGGCGCAAGCACTATCTCGCAGCAGACGGCAAAGAATGTGTTTCTATGGCCAGGACACAGCTGGGTGAGAAAAGGATTTGAAGCCTACTTCACCGTGCTAATAGAATTTATATGGGGAAAAGAACGAATTATGGAGGTGTATCTCAACTCCATTGAAACGGGCGACGGCATCTATGGCGTGAAAGCTGTGGCAGAACTCAATTTCGGCAAAAACCCCGACCAGCTCACCAGACGCGACGCTGCGCTTATCGCAGCCACACTCCCCAACCCCATCAAGCGCGACTCCAAGAACCCGTCGGGTGCGGTGCTCCGTCAGCGTAGTCGCATACTGCAAGAAATGAAATTCATCAAGCACGTCCCCTTCGGTGTGCCCGAGCAGTAATCCTCCACACCAGCAGAAAATCAGCGGGAGTAGGTCAAAATTAATAGGCTACCACAGAGAGGACATGCTCTACTCATCGTAGAGAATATGTGCTATTTGAGGAAGAGGCAGGCGTCGCCATAGCTGAGAAAACGGAAATCGTGCGCAAGGGCATAGTCGTAAATCATGCGCCAATGCTCCTCTCCCACGAATGCCGACACAAGCAGCAGCAGCGTGCTCTGCGGCTGGTGGAAGTTGGTGATCATTCCACTGATAATCCTGTACTGAAACCCTGGAGCTATCATCAGCTGAGTGCTGCCCATATAGGCTTGCGCATGATGGCGGTCGAGGTAGTCCACAATGTTCTGCAACGCCTTTTTGGTGCTGATTTCACAGGGAGTGCTGTAAGGCATCCACTGCTTCACGGTGAGTGCATCCTCATCGGCATCAGGATTCGTCTCTAATGTTTGCCCCACATAGTATAGGCTCTCAAGCGTGCGCACACTTGTGGTGCCCACAGCCACCACTGGCCCTTCAGCCTCTATCAAGTCCACGAGCAGGCTGCGCTGCACTGATATGAACTCATGGTGCATCTCATGTCCGCCGATGTCCTCGCTTTTCACAGGCTGAAACGTGCCAGCGCCCACATGAAGGGTGAGTTCGCGGCGCTTGACACCTCGCTTATCGCACTGGGCAAGCACCTCGTCGGTGAAGTGAAGTCCCGCCGTTGGAGCAGCCACGCTGCCATCGATGTGGCTATACACCGTTTGATAGTCGGTGGAATCGGTTGCCTCAGTGCCTCGGTTAAGGTATGGAGGTATCGGTATCTCCCCTATCGCCTCCAAGATAGACGCAAAGGTGACTTCGCCATCCCATGTGAAGATAATCTCAAACGAATTGCCACGGCGCTCGCCACGGCAGGCCTCAAGGGTCACCGTCTGGCCGCCTACGCTCACCTGCTGGGTGAGCGGTCCCTGCTTCCAGCGTTTGCTGTTACCCACCAGGCAGAGCCATGTGCAGGCATGTGTGGTCTGGAAAATGAGCTGATAGTCGGATGGCGATACTGGCTCAAGGCAGAAAATCTCGATAGTGGACCCTGTGGCCTTGCGAAAACGCAGGCGGGCGTTAATCACGCGGGTGTTGTTATACACCAGCATAGCATTTTGTGGCAGCAGACTCGGCACATCATAGAAGTGCCCTTCTGCAATATCGCCGCCCACTTGGTAGGACAGCAGTTTGCACTGCTCGCGCGCTGCAAGGGGGTGTTTAGCGATTCGCTGCTCTGGCAGTGGATAGTTATAGTCGCTGATGCGTATGTGGCGCACCTTGTCAATAGTGTTCATTGTATTATCCTTATAAACCAATTTTTTTCAAAAAAAGGAACAGACCCATCTTATTCAAAGCCCTTCTTGCGTCCTTCCTCAAGCATCTTCTTCACATCGAAGTAAAAGCCCTCCGTCTTGCTGCCCTCGCGCTTTTCCACCTTCACATAGTCGATGCCATTTTCCACCTCCTCGTGGTCCACTGCCTTGAATCCAAGGTAGTTCACAATGTCATACTCGTGCATAGGGCATATCACCACCCAAGGGTGCTCCTTGGTGCCGTCGCCACTGGTCATGATGGCGCTCAGCAGCAAGTGAATGTTTTTGGTGAACACTTCATAGCGCGCGAATTTCTTTTTGGCCTTCAGCGCATAGGCAAAGTATTCGAGCTGCTCAAAGTCGAACATATTGTCGTGCAGCGAGAGGCTGGCGTAGTGCTCCAGCGAGTCGCACTCATCGCGCGAAAGCTCCTTCTTATAGATATACTCTTCCACTTTGTCGGCATATACCGACTGGCGGTAAGGGTTGTAGTCCTCTTGAAAAATGTAGCCGTAATAGAGATTGCGCATATCCTCAAGTTCAAACTTATTGTAGTTGAAGGAAATGTAGGTTTTGAGCAGCCGGGGATAGTAGAAGCGTGACTCTGGATTGGAGGTGACACTTTTCACGCGGTTAAAGTCAACGGGAATAATCTCCTTCTTCTGTGCCGAGACCTGGAATGTGAATGCCGTCAGGAGGATGGCACATACGCCTAATATTGTGCTAAATGGTCTGAATTTCATACGCCTGAGTAAAAAAAGCAAGTGCGAACATAAAATAATATCGACTCCACGCTGATGCCAATCATGGCCACTGCCACTATCGCTGGCAAACAGCGGGCACAAAAATACTGAATAAAGGTGGAATTGGCAAATTTAATCCACTTCCCTTGCGGAGTGCGGCTATAAGCCATCAGCCCTATCACGGATCCTACAATTGTGCCGATTAGCACAAAATTCGACCCCATGACTATGCCCAATAGCGCCCCCATAATCGACGTCAGTCCCACATAAATGTTGCCGGTGTTGCGCCCGTCAGGCTCTCCTTTTGGCTGGTACCGCCTCAGCGCCGCCACCACCATCGTGGCCATCGCCCATATGGCAATTTTCCAGACAGGCAGGGTGACCGACTGGATGAAGTCGGTCAAATAAAGCAGCATCATCGCCACAAAGGCGGGCACGGCAGCCACCCAAAGCGGCTTGATGGTGAGCACAAGTGCCACTATCAGTAAGAATGAGGCAATAGTGAGCACAACAATTAGGTACGTCATATCTTTAAAATCTCTTTTTTCTTATTCAACATAAAAAATCAGGAATTTGGCTGTGCAGATGCCACTGTGGCACAGTCTCCGTCGACTGAATGATGCACATCGGCGCCTTTATGCGGCATCACTTCTTCCGGATACTCTATGCGCTGGTGATACATCGACCGCAGGCGGTTGATAAACGTCTGCTTCACGATGGCGATTTCACGCAAATTAATAGGAGCCTCGTCAAGGAGTCCATCGCTCAACTGACCAGCCACAATTCTGTTCACTATGCCCGCAATGGTGGCCTCATCGGGGTTCTTCAAACTGCGGGTGGCAGCCTCGCAGGCATCTGCCATCATCACGATAGCCGTTTCCTTGCTCTGTGGGTTCGGTCCGGCATAGGTGAAAGGCGCAGGGTCAATCTCCACGTCAGAATTAGCCTTGCAGGCCATCGTGTAGAAATATTTGGTGCGACCCTTGCCATGGTGCTGCTCTATGAAGTCGCAAATGGCCTTGGGCAACTTGGCCTTAGCGGCGCGCTTCATACCGTCGCTCACATGGTTGATAACGATTTGCGCGCTCTGCACGGGGTCGAGGCTGTCATGTGGGTTCACGCCATACTGGTTCTCGGTGAAAAAAGCGGGATTCTCCATTTTCCCCACATCGTGATACAGCGCCCCGGCTCGCACCAGTTGCACATTGGCATTAATGGCAGCGGCTGCCTCACAGGCAAGGTTGGCCACTTGAAGCGAATGCTGGAAAGTGCCAGAGCATTTGGTCGACATTTCACGAAGCAGCGGACTGTTGGTGTCCGACAGCTCCACAAGTGTCATGGTGGAGGTGAACCCGAATATCTTTTCCACTAAGAATATCAGCACATAAGAGAACGCTAAAAGCACGGAGTTGAGCGCAAACTTCACAAAGTTGTGCCAATTATTGTAAGGCGGATCTGCGTAATAGTTGTAAAGCTCTGAAAAACTGGCGAAGTTTTTGTTGATCGCGGTCATCGACAGGTACACCAGCGTGTAGCCCACAAACACGAAAAAGGCGCAGCGAATGAGATGGGCACGGCGCGAGAAATCGTGCATCGAGGCTATGGCAATGTTACCGATAAGGAACTGCATAATGATAAACTCCGCGCGGTCTTTCGCCACGATGGAGCAAATCACCACCATCACCATATGGCTGAAGAAAGCTGTCCGCGAGTCGGTGAACGCCGTGATCACTATCGGCACAAGCGCAAAGGGCACAAGATAGATTTGCCACCAAAGGCGCACCGAGATAATTTCCACAAACACGATAAACAGCGTGATGAACACGATCAGAAACACCATTTTGCGGATCTCCGAAAATGTGCGGCTACGAAACAGGCACATGAATGCAAAAAATGACGCCATCATCAGCGACACAAGCAGCACCTGTCCTATCCAGCTCCAGATGTGGCTACCCTCCTTCTCGTTGATTTCCACCATCTTGCTGTAGCACTGGCCTAATGTATTGGCCACTTCCGGGGTCACTATATCGCCCTTTCGGATGATAAGGCTTCCCTGTGCCACGATGCCGTCGGGCAACCGCGCCGATTCTATGGCGGCATCAAACTGCTTTGAGCTTTTTGCCTCGTCCTTGGCAAGGTTTGGGGCTATCAGCTCAGCGGCCTCAATTTCACCCACGATATTTGCGCCCGAACTGTTGGGCGGGCATATAAGGTCAAGTTTTTTCAGCACCTGCTCGGTGGTGAAAAGGCTGGCAGTGGGCACATTTTCCTCGTCTTCGCTAATGTATTTCAATTTGCGGGAGGCATCGTCGATAATACCTTTTTCGAGACAAGCCTTCACCTTTCCCACAATCGCCATGCGCACAGCTAAGGGCACTTCGGGGTGCGACTGCACAATAGAGTCGAGCGCATGGAGGCGATTGATACGGCTTTCGTCGTCGTAGCGTTCGTAGATGGGCACGAAGTCCTCCCTCACCCTTTTCACCGCCAATGCCGTGTCGGGATAGTGGTCCACCTCAAAAGGTGCCTTGTAGTCTTCATACGCCCATTTCGTGTCCACCTTGAATGAGCGCAGGCACTCTGGAATCTGAAGCTCGGTTTCGGGCAAGAAGTAGGTGATCAGCAATACCGACAGAATGGTAAGGCCAATATTGCCAAGCAGACTGTATTTTTTATAGTTTTTGTTGTCCATTCAAGTGTTGATTAAATTTCTTCGTGTTCGCAAGCCCCCACAAAGAGGTCATATACAAAATGAATCTCTCGTCTTTTCATCTTACACGCACAGCCGAAGTCACGCCTTTCACCTTCTTCAGCCGCTTGCAGAGCTTAGTCACAATGTCGGTGTCTTCAACCAGCGCCTCAAGCTCGGCATGAAACACCCCCTCGTCGGCACTGATGTTGAGTCGCCGCATATTCAGCGACAGGTTGGTGGATATCAAATAGATGATTTCCTGCAGTATGCCCTGCCGGTCGATTCCCTCAAGGCTAAGCGTGACATTGAATTTCTTGGCTTTGGTTTCCCAGTGTGTCTGCACGATGCGCCCGCCGAAGCTGCTTTTCAGCTTGTTGGCCACCTCGCAGTCCATCTTGTGAACCACCACCTCGTTGTTGTCGTTGATGAATCCTATCACCGTGTCGCCGGGAATCGGGTTGCAGCAGTCGGCTATGCGGTAGTTGCTCTTGCCGTTCTCGGTGCGCAACTCATACACTTTTTTGGTGTCGATTTTCCCATCTGCCGGCACCACCTCAGTTTCGGTGGGGCTGCTGGTGCGTCCGCTAAAGGGATTCATCAGCCTGCCAAGCAGGCTGCGTGACGAGTGTTTGAAAGTTTTGAGCAGACCTGCCGATAGCGCTATCTCATTGCTGGCCACCATCTGGTATAGCTCATCCCTGCTTTTCACGCGCTCAGCCGTAACGATGCGGTTCACATTGTCGATCGACGCCTCCACATCATTATCTGTGAGAAACTTCTTGAGCATAGTCTCGCCCTTTGTGATGAGGGCACGGCGGTCGTGGCGAAGCGCGGCACGCAGTCGGGTCTTTCCTTTGGCAGTGACCAAGAATCTGTCCCACTCTGCGCTCGGCTGCTGCGACTGGCTGGTGAGCACCTCCACCTGGTCGCCACTGGCGAGCTTATGCGAAATAGGCACCAGCTTATGGTTGATTTTTCCCGCTATGCAGTGGGTGCCTAACTCGGTGTGCAGCGTGAAGGCTAAGTCGAGCACCGAGGCGTCTTTAGGAAGCGTGATCAACTCGCCCTTGGGAGTGAACACCACTATTTCACTTGCGAAGAGGTTGAGCTTGATGGTGTCAAGGAAGTCGATGGCGTTAGGTTCAGGATTTTTGAGAATGTCCTCAATCGTCTGCAGCCACGCCGCAAGCTCACTTTCCTCCTCGCCCTCTCCTATTTTGTATTTCCAGTGGGCAGCGAAGCCACGCTCTGCTATGTCATCCATTCGCCGGCTTCTAATCTGCACCTCCACCCAGTTGCCGTCGGGCCCCATGACGGTAACGTGCAGCGCACGGTAGCCATTGGCCTTGGGGTTGCTTATCCAGTCGCGAAGGCGGTCGGGGTGCATCTGGTAGAGGTCGGTGATTTCGCTGTAAATGTTCCAGCATATGCGCTTCTCGTCGGCCTCGTTGTCGCACTCAAACACGATGCGGGCCGCATAGTAGTCATACACCTGGTCGAATGGAATGTGCTTGGTCTCCATCTTCTTCCAGATTGAGTAGTGCGATTTGATACGGGCCTTAAACTCATATTTCAAGCCCATCTTGTGAAGCCGCTCGTTGATCGGGGCGGCAAATCGCGCAAAAATCTCCTTGTTGTGAGGAGCGCTGGCCACGATTTGCTCCTCAATGGCCTTGTATTCTTCGGGATGCTCATACTTGAAGCTCAGGTCCTCAAGCTCGGTTTTGATGGCAAACAGCCCAAGACGGTGAGCCAGCGGGGCATAGATGTAGAGCGTTTCGCCCGCAATCTTGTATTGCTTGGCTGGGGGCATCGACTGCAGCGTGCGCATATTGTGCAGGCGGTCGGCCATCTTGATGAGAATCACCCGTATGTCGTCGCTCATGGTGAGCAAGAGCTTGCGGAAGTTCTCGGCCTGCGCCGAGGCGTGAGCGCCGAAAATGCCACCCGATATCTTGGTCAGTCCATCCACAATTTGTGCGATTTTCTTGCCAAACATGGCCTCGATGTCCTCCGTGGTGTATTCAGTGTCCTCCACCACATCATGAAGCAGCGCAGCACAAATCGACGTGGACCCCAGACCTATCTCCTGGCTCACAATCTGTGCCACGGCAATCGGATGCAGAATATAAGGCTCGCCTGAGCGGCGACGCACACCCTTGTGAGCCTCGCGAGCAAACTTATAGGCCTTTTCTATAATCTCCACTTTCTTGCGGTGATTACTTGATAGATAACCATTTAACAGGTTCTGATAGGCTTTATCTATCGTCATATCCTCCTCTTGTGGTGTCATTTTAACTGCGTCTGCCATATTTTTCCCAAGTTACTGCTATTACTACATTTCAAATTTAAGTAACTACAAACTTACAAATTTCCATTGAAATCCTCGCACATTTCCCTCACTTTTTTAGCCTGCCCACATTGGCACAGTTTTTGCAATCGTAATCAGTACATACTTTAATTAACATGAACATTTAAAAATCCATTAAAAAGATGAATTCAGCTGTCAACAATTCCTCCGGCTTTTGGCTACAAGTGAAAAAAGAGTATATCGATGAAAACCTTGAGGCACTAATCAATTATCTATCAAAAGCCACAACCAACGATAGGCAAAACAATGACTACAAACTGACGATTGATGCGCTCAGCGACAGAGTGGAAGACATATCCAGCGCAATCGCCTCGCAGCCACTTTTCTGCACATCAATTTCTGATGCCGACCGCCACAAATATATCAGACTAATGGTGGCGCACCTCATTGTGTGTCAAGAAAATAATTGGTCAGACCTTGAAACTTTCGCCGCACTGTGCAATCTTTTTGAGACGACTGGCCAGCTACTGCCTACCGACATAAGCGATAGATTAACGGACCTGTGTCTGAGTTGTCTTAAAAATGTGGAAATCTATAAACTTGAAGTCACGTGGTCCGACATCAAAAACCCCGACAGCTTTTACCCACAAGTGGTTGCCTCAAAAATTGCCAAGACCACACTGAAACCTATCAGCAATGGCGCCATTCAGTATTATCAAAATAAAGGATGCTTAATCGTGGATGGAGACGACACAAAAATAGCAGCCCTGAATTTCAAGGATTGCCGCCAGCATAAGAGCCTTGAAAAAATCTTGCCGTCACCTTGCCCGTGGCTGTTTGTGGCTGGCAATGCCGCCGACAGGCTATCGAATTCAGCCTCCACCAACATTATCAAAACCGACAAGGCTTATTGGAGCGCCATCCGTCAGATGGAAAGTGTGCGTCCGTCTCTCACCACCCAAAGCACAAAAAAGCGAAGCTATGAAGTGGGCGATATAGTGTGCGTGAAAATGATCAAGGCCAATACCAACACCATCAACGCAGAAACGATTGACCCTAACTATGAAAACATCAAAGGTCAAATATTTATCGACAAATTTGTGCTGGGCATCGACCGGAAGTTTATAATTGATTTCTTACTCGAAAAATTCTATGCAGAAAAAGAAATCCTGATCATGGTGGAAGTGCAAGACAATCCTCACTTTCCATTCCATTTGAGAAATGCGATGACAAATTTCTATAAAGACCTTGCTGAACGCTCTATGGGCTGTGAAATGCTTGCACTTTGCTACGACAAATACTCTTTGGGATACAAATGGCTCACAGAAAACGGCCTCACAGTCAATATTATTGATTATGAGAATGCGCCTGAAGAGGATGCTTTCGAATATTTTGAATATGTAGTAGTGCAGGAGAATAAAAAAGAAGGCAACAACTTGGTGATAAACGGGCGTCTTAGCGACAACCGCTACTATGAAGAATATGATGTGGAGGAGTTTAAAAAATCTGCACGTAAAAAATTTCTGACCGAATACCTACAATGGACCACCAAGCCCTCCATTGTTCCCCCTAAAGAAGTAGAAGAAATTCCTATCGACACCATTCGCCACTGCATATCGGCACTTTACCACGATGCAGAACATGCACAAGAAACCCGTCTGCGCCATCTTAAACTGAGCATGGCCAACACGCTCTGCACCCTTATTTCCGACGACGCCAATGCTGAATTTCTGCGATTTGAATTGAGATACCTAATGGAACTGGTAGAATTTGCCCATGGCTCAAAATTCAAGACCGGCTCTACTTTAATAGCAAGCAAAACCTTTGCCGAAACAGAAAATGTAAAAGAGAAACTACAAATCATCACCACACTCCACAACTACAACTTCGAGTTGCAGAAACTGCAAAAATCACCCCTACACAGCAATTCTGGAGAGGGCGACATCAGCATTATCAAAAACCTGGTGGATGCGTCGCACACTCTCAATGGCATTATTCCGCTGAGGGAAATCGACGCCATCAAGCAAGCCATCGCTAAAAATCTTTGCGTGGACGATGAATACGAATCCATCATCGACGAGGATTCTGAGTATGGCGAAGAAGACGACACCAAGGAATTTAAAGCCTCCGTAGTGTTCGACCCCAGCAAAACCGACACGCCTAACCTCAAGCGACAGATGAAAAACATTCTGAACGCTGTGTGCGGTTTCCTCAACAGTGAAAAAGGCGGCGACCTGTACATCGGAGTGAACGACGCTGGCGAGGCGATAGGCGTGACTAAGGATTTAAAGCAACTGCATAGCGATAATCGGATCACAGACGAGAGCATCGACAGATATCGCCTCTTTATTGACAATGCGATAGAGGGCGCATTTAAAGATGCCGACGGGCCAGAAAAAGGGCGCGACATCACTGGGCTCTTGGTTACTACCTATATTGAGACAAGCGAAAAATGTGGAGAAAAAATATTGCGCATTCATATCCTCCCGTATGAATATGGCGTAGTGGAGTTTGCCGACCATCTTGAATGGTGTGCCGACGAGGCCAAATCCTATCTCCGCAAATCGGGAAGAACCGTAAAGATGAGCGATCTGCTTAAAGAGCGGCTACTTGAGCGGCGCACTAAAGCCAACAGCCTCGACACACAAAAAATTCAAGTTATTCGAGCTGCCATTGCCCAAAAGAAATGCGTAACTCTTTATGGCTACGAATCAAGCAATGGCACTTCCAACCGCTTGGTGGAACCGTATTGCTTCAAACCGTCGATCAATGCCATCGTGGCTTTCGACCTCGACAAAAACAACAACCGAGAGTTTAAGATTAATCGCTTCAGCAAGGTGACCGTTGCTGATAAAAACTGGAAAAACGAGGCAAAGCATATAGCCAGTCCTCAAACCGACATTTTCCACATTCTGGAGTCGGGCAATCAAATAGGATCTAAAATAGTGCTTGAATTTGACAATTACGTAAAAAACCTACTGCTTGAGGAGTTCCCCGATGCAAAGCGCCTGGAAGAAAACCCAAAGCCTGGTGAAAGACTTAAACTCATCGACAAAAGCACGGGCAGATGGAGATTGGAGACTTCTATTTTCGGCTTTGCTGGCGTCACGCGGTTTTATCTGGGATTAGCCGATCGCATCACAGTCGTGGAAAATGACCAACTGAAAGCGCACATTCGCCAATACATCAGCATCATTAATGTGTGAGATATGTTCACCAAAAGTGTGAATCTATAGCAAGTGCCGGCTGCATTCCCCTTTCTCTACGCCCGGGTGAAGCAGTCGGCACTATATATCTTTTATTCAAAAGACGGGCTATTCTTCGCCCGTTTCGCCCTTCTTCATTTCACTGATAATGTAATAGGCGCCCGACAGAGCCACAGGCGAGGTAAGCGGTGCCTGAAGCAACACTTCCACTCTTCCGTTTTCTTCGCGGCCCTTGGCCACGCGCACAGGGTGGAACACGCATTTGCCTTTCTTGCGAGTGACAGTGAAGATGTAGCTCTCACCGCCATCGTCCACCACGCCATCGGAAGAAACCGACGGACTGGTCTGCTGCCCAGAGGCTATCTTGCCCTTCAAATACATTCCCTGCACAAGTCCACGGCTGTCGCCCGTAAAGCTGGCACGCACATGCACGGCTTTAGTCTGAGGGTCCACGTCCTTGCCCACAGAGTACACTTTCGCCTGAATCAGGCGCGATGGGGCGGACAGTGGGGAGAGCGTGACGCCTTGGCCCGCAGCCACTCGCGGAAGGTCTTTCTCATACACCATAAAGTCGGCATACACGCTATTGGAGTTGACGATTCTAAACATAGGCGACTGTGGGTCGGCATACTGTCCTGTGGACACCATCACTTCCTCCACAGTGCCGCTGATGGGGCTTGTGACGCTGATTTGGGTAACTGTCTTGCCGGCTTTCACCCTCTCGGGGCTGATGCCAAGCATTCGCAACTGCTGGCCGATAGTGCTGATTTCTGACCGCAGTGTACGCTGCTCCGACTGTGCCTGCTGCAAGTCGCGGCCCGACCCGGCATTGCCAGCCACAAGTGTCTTCTGGCGCTGAAGGTCCTGTTCCACAAAAGTGAGGCGGTTCACTGCCGTGAGGTAGCGGCCTTGGAGCTCCACCAAGTCGGGATGCGAGAGCACAGCCAGCACCTGGCCTCGGCTCACGCTCTGCCCCTCATGCACATAAATGCTTTTCACGTTTGCCCCAATGTAGGGAGTGACTTTCGCCACGCTTTGCGGTGATGCCTCCACCTGGCCTTTCACGTCGATGCCTGAGGCAAACACATATTGCTCAAGCGGGCCGATGGTGATGCCTAACTGCTGAGCCTGCCCGTCGGTAAGCTCCACATCGACCATTGCCTGCTCTTCCTCCGCCTCCTCGCTTTCAGAGGTGACACTTCCATTCTGCCGGCTGGCGCAAGCCGTGACGCCAAGCAGCATTGCTAACACTAAAATTGGGGTGATATATTTATTCGTCATGATGATAACTGATTCCTTTTTTTAAAAAAACTTTTGATTGATTACTTGCTGACCACATAATACTCCAAACGGAAATGCGCGCTCAGATACTGTGCCACTGCATCCCAATAGCCAAGCTCCACCTGCGTGCTCTCTTTGAGATTCTGCACAAACTCCACATACGACGACGCGCCTTCGCGGTAAGCGAGAAGGGCGGCATCGCGCTGCTCCTTAGCCACAGGCAGGGCACAGTGGCGGTAGTAGTCCACACTTTTGTTCCATTTCTGCTCCTCGTTCACAAGAGCCCGGCGTGCCGCTGAAGTTTCGATCTGGCGCTGGCTGAGCTCCTGCACCGCAATGTCGCGGTTGATTTGCGCCTCCTTGATTTTGCCACTTTTCGATGAGAACAGCGGCAAGCTCACGCCAAGGCTGAATGCGTGGTAACCCATATCGGATCCTAACATCTGGCTGCCGTATTCCACAAAGAATTTAGGGCGACACTGCGACTTTTCAAGATCTATGGCTGCCTGTGCCAACTTTATCTTCTCTTGCGCCAACACCTCCGACGGGTGCATTCCTATGAAGTCGGCCTCGCTGATATGGCAGTCGGTGCTGGTGGGTATCTCTTCCGGAGCATACATCACCGAGTCGCCAATCCAGCGGTTCAGGTTCTGGAGCGCTATCTGATAGTCGGTGCGCGCCTGCTCAAGCGAGAGCGCGGCCTGGGCTGCCTGATTCTTCGCCGAGATATACTCCAGGCGAGAGGTGGCCTGGGCATCGAGGCGCACTTTAGCCGCACGCTCAAACTCATGGCACAGCGAATCCAGACGCTCATACACCGCCACACGCTTGCTCGCCACAAATGCCGTGGCATAGTCGATGCTCACCTCGCGACGAAGATCGGCTTCAGCGAGACGCACAGCCGCACGCCCCACCTGCTCACGCTGACTGTTATAGCCACGGAGCGACCCGGCGCCTATCAAGTCAAGATTCTGGCGTATTGTCACCAGATTCCACACGCCATCATTGCCTCGGCCAAGTTCTTCTCCTCCAGTGCTTATCTCAGTTTCGCCGAGGTCCCATTTGGCAGAGCGTGCCACAGTGGCGGCCTCCACTTCCATTCTGGCGGCCTTCAGCGACGGGTAATACGCCACAGCCATCTCCTGCGCCTTTTGCAGCGACACGGGGGGTTGGGCTTGCGTACCCGACGCTGCGAAAAGGATCAGCGCCACCACAGCCGCCGCTTTTTTCTTCGGGCGGCGGATGCGCTCCTCAAGGGCGTAGAGCAGTGGCAGCACAAACAAGGTGAGCAGTGTGGCGCTGAACAAGCCACCAATCACCACTGTGGCGAGCGGACGCTGCACTTCCGCGCCAGCTGAGTGCGACACGGCCATAGGCAAGAAGCCGAGCATGGCGGCAGAGGCCGTCAGCAGAATCGGGCGGATGCGCTCACGCGTGCCCGTGATAATGATGTCGAGATTATTGGTCATACCTTCAGTTTTTAATGAGTTGAATCTATTGATGAGCACCAGGCCGTTGAGCACCGCCACGCCAAAGAGCACGATGAAGCCCACGCCAGCAGATATGGAGAATGGCATTCCTCGAAGCCACAGCGAGAACACACCGCCAATGGTGGCCAATGGCACTGCCACAAAAATCATCACGCTCTGCTTAAACGACTGCAGCGCAAAATAGAGCAGCACGAATATGAGCAGCAGGGCTATGGGAAGCACTATCATCAGGCGGCCACGAGCTTCCTCCAAGTTCTGAAATTCGCCGCCATACTCCACATGGTAGCCCGCAGGCAGGCTCACTTTGGCGGAAAGTGCCTTCTTGATGTCGTCGACCACCGACTGCACATCGCGGCCACGCACATTCACACCCACATAGATGCAGCGCGAGGCATGCACACGGGATATCTGCATTGGTCCTGGCTGATACGACACATCCGCCACTTCGCTCAGTGCTATCTGCTGACCGTCGGGGGTGTCGATGAGCAAGTTGCGCAAGTCGTCGATATTCTGGCGGTTCTCCTTGCTAAGGCGCACCACCATGTCGAACCGTTTCTCGCCCTCAAACACCACGCCAGCCTTGCCACCGGCAAATGCCGCGCTCACATACTCGTTGAGTTTATCCACCTGCAAGCCATAGCGGGCCAGCTGGGCACGGTTGTAGTGCACGGTGATTTGCGGAAGTCCGTCAGTGCGCTCAAGCGCCACGTCCTGCGCGCCGGGAATGTGGCTTATCACGTTCACCATCTTCTCGCCTATTATGCCAAGGGTGTCGAGGTCGTCGCCATAGAGCGTCACCGCCACATCCTCGCGCACACCGGTGAGCAGTTCGTTGAAGCGAAGTTCCACAGGCTGGGAGAATGAGAAATTCAGTCCCGGAAGGGTCTCTTTCAGTTTTTTCTCCATTTTCTCAATAAGCTCCTCCTTCGAGTTTGCCGAGGTCCACTTGCTCATGTCCTTTTCAAGAATGATAAAACTGTCGGTGTAGTCGAAGCCCATTGGGTCGGTGGGAATGTCGGCCACGCCTATGCGCGCGCACATCGTCTTCACTTCGGGGAAATTGGCCTTGATCAGGCGCTCCACCTCTTCCTCGCGCTTGATGGTCTCGGAGAGCGAGCTGCCCGGGCGCAGGAATGTCTGCATGGCTATGTCGCCCTCGTCAAGGCTTGGAATGAACTCACCGCCCATTTTTGAAAACGTGATGGCGGTCAGTGCCAAAAGTGCCGCCGCCAAGCCCAGTACCATGCCCTTGTGGCGCAAGGCCAGACGGAGTGCGGGGGTGTAGATTCGGATAATTTTCCGCATCAGCGCGTCGCTCATGCGCTCAAGCGCACGCTCTACGCGTGCCATCAGGCTGTTGTTATGGGCAAGCGGTTTCATCAGCAGCGCCGAGGCCACAGGCACATAGGTGAGGCAGAGTATGATGGCGCCAAGCACAGCAAAGGCGAATGTGTAGGCCATAGGCTGGAACATTTTACCACTCACCCCGGTCAGGAACAAGATTGGGGTGAACACGATGAGGATAATCAGCTGTCCGAAGAATGCCGAGTGCATCATGGTGGAAGCCGAATGCTCGCAGATTTCGTCCATATTCTTTCGGCTGATGGCAGATGTGGCGTGTTTGAGCCTACGCTCGATTTCCAGCACCACGCCCTCCACTATGATTACCGCCCCGTCCACTATGATGCCGAAGTCGATGGCGCCAAGGCTCATCAGGTTGGCCCACACGCCAAATATTCGCATCAATATAAAGGCGAACAGCAGCGAGAGCGGTATCACCGAGGCAGTGATAATGCCACCTCGCAAACTGCCCAGGAGCAGCACCAGCACAAATATCACGATAAGCGCACCCTCTATCAGATTGCGGCTGATAGTGCCGGTGGTGCGCGAGATAAGGTTGGAGCGGTCGAGAAACGGCTTTATTTCAATGTCAGCAGGAAGCGACTTCTGCACCTCCTTGATGCGCTGCTTCACAGCGGTCACCACCTTGTCGGAATTGGCGCCCTTGAGCATCAGTATCATTCCGCCCACAGCCTCGCGCCCGTCTTGGGTGAACGCGCCGTAGCGCACCTGCTCGCCAAAGGCCACATCAGATGCCACATCGCCCACCAGCACTGGCGAGCTGCCGTTCACTTTCACCACTATCTGGCGAATGTCGTCGGCACTCTTCACCAGTCCCTCGCCACGGATGAAGTGGGCCATATGGTTTTTCTCGATGTAGGCGCCGCCAGTGTTCTGGTTGTTGGCCTTCAGTGCGTCGAGAAGCTCGCCCATGGTCACTCCCATGGCGTTCATGCGGTCGGGGTCTATCGATATTTCATATTGCTTAATGCTGCCGCCAAACGAGTTCACCTCCACCACACCTGGTATCATGGCCATTTGCCTCCGCACTATCCAGTCTTGGATGGTGCGCAATTCCTGGGGCGTGTAGCGGGTGGAGTCTTTCGGCACGAGCGTGTATTGGAATATCTCGCCCAGTCCGGTGGTGATAGGCCCCATCTCCGGCGTGCCGAACCCTTCGGGTATCTGCTCGCGCACCTCGCCGAGTTTTTCCTCCACGAGCTGGCGAGGTAGGTAGGTGCCCATGTCGTCGTCAAACACCACCGTCACCACCGACAGGCCAAACCGGCTTACCGAGCGCAGATCCTCCACGCCAGGCAGGTTGGCCATCGCCAGTTCCACTGGGTAAGTCACATACTGCTCAATGTCGGCAGTAGAAAGATTCTCCGACACCGTGATCACCTGCACTTGGTTGTTGGTGATGTCGGGGGTGGAGTCAATGTTGATGGTGCGCAGGGAGTAGATGCCACCGCCTATAATAGCCAGCAGCAAAAGCAGCACCACAAACTTATGCCTAATAGAAAAATGAATAATTTTATTGATCATGAATTTTTCAGAATAAAGATATTTTTAAAACAAGGACTCGCCAGAAAAGCATGGTTCACAGCACTCTCTGTTTTTGCGACGGCTCCCGTGACTCAAACGAAGGCTGATGTGCAGTACCGCATTGCTTACTCAGCGCAAAGGTAAGGCTATGCTTGTGCATGGCTCAGTTGCCGTTTTGCATAACACATATGCACCTATCTTTTTTTTTTTGGGGGGGGGGATGGGATAATCACAAATCGCAGAAGGGACATGGCATACCGCGCCCACCCAAACGGTTTGACAGCCTGTCATTTCTTAAGCAAAAGCGTGACAGTTGGCTGTAAAATATCATAATCGCCCTGTTTAGCGTGTGAGAAAGTCACGCACAGCCCTCATGTCCTTGCTTAATTATAGAATGATGAAGTGATTTTTGGTTTTTCGTGTGGGTTATGCCCTCCATGGCTGTGGAGGCCCTCGCAAGCTCTCCAAATGCGCCACGCCATCGGCGTTGTCGCTTACAGCCTCACGGCTGCATCTCACACAGAAGTCACCGCCTGGCTCTGGGGCCGAGCACACGGCCACCACCGTGGCTGCCAACTGCTGCGCCATGCGCAAGATGGTGTCGGGGTTCTGGTTCATCACCTTCACCGTCTTCACACCCTTCGCCGGACAATCGTCAGAATCCTCATTTTGGTGATTCGACTCATGCGAGGTGTGCTCATCGTTGGTCTGTCCGTCCACTGCGCACAGCTCCTCGGCAAAGCATATCTTCGACAGATGATGATGGTGAGGCAATATAGTGGTTGATAGCACAATAAGCGCCATCATCACATATCCTAATATTACCCTTTTAGTTTTCAATTATCTGCAAATATACAATTTTTTCGTCTCACTTCTGCATTCATCACATAATAATTTGATGACACAGGTTGCTCAACGCATTCTTGAAGCCGGATGGCGGAAGCATCGTGGTGCTGGAGATCGACCCTGTGACGAACGAGCTGACCGCTGCTCGGCTGCGGTTTTACGAGCAGTGCGGCTTTTACACTAACCCCTACCCACATCGCCACCCAGCCTACGGCAAGCGGTATGCGCCACACCATCTTACCGTGCTGTCGTCTGCCCGCCCGCTGCACGAAACCGAATACCAGGCCTTCAACGCCAGCTTCAATGACACGGTGATAGACCTCAATCCCAACTCTCGTGCTCACTGACCATTCAGCATGTGAACTATGGGATAATAACGGAATTTTATGTAAATTTGTGCTATAATTATCAATCACACGCACCCACGCATGAAATTTTCGCAAATCTTACGCTCATCGATATTGGCAGGCATCTGCATCGGTATTGCGGGATTCGGCTACCTCGCCGACAAAAAAGGAATTACCGGCACCGTGCTTTTCGCATTCGGACTGCTGGCAGTAGTGAACTACGGCTTAAAGCTCTTCACTGGCACAGCAGGATTCGTCAGAAAAGGAGAAACGGGCAGTCTGCTCACCATCTTGGCAGGCAACATCGTGGGCTGCCTGCTCGTGGCGCTGGTGCTACGGTGCAGCCCATTGCCACTGCAAGCCACAGCGCAAAGCATACTTGAGGGCCGACTGGCCACCGGTCCGCTAAAAGGCGGCGTGCTGGCCATAGGATGCGGCTTCATCATGACCACTGCCGTGACATTCGCCCGGCAAGGCAAGAACCTGCCACTCCTGTTTGGCGTGCCCCTGTTTATCGTGTGCGGATTTCCCCACTGCATAGCCGACGCCTTCTACTACCTCTGCGCCCCCACCCCCTACCTCGCCCAAAACGCCACGGCCACCCTCTCCTTCTATGCCGCCATAGTGGCGGGCAACTTCATAGGCTGCAACCTCTACCGCCTCCTCGCCCCAGCCAAATAGTCCCCGCATACGTCCGGGGTTAGCGCCACCATATTCTAAGAGGCACACCATGCGCAGCAGCAATCAAACAATCAAGTATGTGCCCAACCATTCGTGATTATCATCGATTCTCTTTATCTTTGCAGACAGGAATATATTAATGTGAATGCGCACTCGCTCATAGGGACCACACATAAAAGCCGGATTGAGATTTAATGCGGTAAAACTTCTAAACACCATATCTAACCAATAGAGCAAATACAATATAATTGATTATGACAACAAAGGAAATTGACGAAAAATCGTTAGATAAAGCTCACCGCCTCTTTGAGTCGGGAGATATAGATAAGATACCTGTTGGTACAACGGGAGGGCTTCGGCAGATACATCATTATCTGTTTGATGGTCTATACCCGTTTGCCGGCGTCATCCGCGATAAGAATATAGCCAAAGGCGGTTTCCGCTTTGCCAATAGTCTTTATCTTGATGCGGCCCTCGCTGCCGTAGAAAAGATGCCAGAAGACACTTTTGAACACATCATAGAGAAGTATGTCGAGATGAACGTGTGTCATCCTTTCATGGAGGGCAATGGCCGTTCCACCCGTATATGGCTCGACATGATACTCCGGCGCTCTCTCGGCAAGGTGGTCAACTGGCAATATGTGGACAAAGACCAATACCTATCTGCCATGGAACGCTCTCCCATCAACGACCTCGAACTGCGTTATCTCCTCTCGCAGAACCTCACTTCAGATACGGAGAACCGTGAAGTGATATTCAAGGGAATTGAGCAGAGCTATTATTATGAGGGGTATGAGAAGTAAACTGCACGCAATTGAATGTACGTTTAGCCAAATAAAATATGATAACAAAAGATAATCTCAAAAAAGTGCTTTCCTTTCTTGGCTTTGAAAAAGAGGTCATAGGTGGGTATTATTCCAAAATATATTCTACATGTAGTGTTCATGTCGATTTTGACAACGAGACCTTAATATATCCTGAAGATAAAGGTCTTGTTGTTAATGATAGAACGACGAGTAACTTTTCGCACAATGAGAATTTCGTTGTGTTTGAATGCGTGTGCCGTTTGCTGGATAAAGGTTACCGTCCAGAACATATTGAACTTGAACCAAAATGGCAACTTGGACGTGATGCGAAAAGTGGCAAGGCGGATATTGTTGTCAAGGATGAAAATGGCAGTGCCCTGATTATAATAGAATGTAAAACATCTGGAGCAGAGTATAATAAGGAAATCAAAAATACGGAAGAATATGGCGGTCAGTTATTCAGTTATTGGCAACAAGAAAATGCGGCCCGCTGGTTGGCTTTGTATACATCTGATTGGAAAGATGGTGATGTTGTAGTAAAATCGAAAGTTATAAATTGCTCTGATGATGCCAATATCATTAAAATGGCAGAGAAGGACAAGGATGTACTTGTCTATTGTAATGCTCATAATGACGAAGAACGCTTTAATGTTTGGGATGAAACCTATAATAAAGCCTGGCTTGATAATGTTATTTTTGACGATGATAGTCAAGCTTATAACATTGGCATTCCCCCATTGCGGAAAAATAAATTGCGTGACTTTACTCCTGATGACAAAATTGTAAATCGCTTTGAAGAAATTTTGCGTCACAACAATGTCTCAGACAAGGAAAATGCTTTCAATCGACTTGTAGCTCTTTTTATTTGCAAACTTGTTGACGAGATAAAGAAACAGGATTTTGAGGAGGTGGAGTTTCAGTACAAGCCTGGAACAGACACATACGAGTCTCTTCAAGATAGGTTGCAACGTCTTCATACGCAAGGCATGGAAGAATTCATGAAAGAGAAAATCTTCTATGTCGCAGCTGATTATGCAGAACGGTTATTCATGCAATATACTGGCAAAAAACGCAAGCAGGCGATTGAAGACTTGAATAACACAATTCGTATATTGAAGTTCTATTCAAACAACGATTTTGCTTTCAAGGATGTTCACAATGAAGAGCTATTCTTTCAGAATGGCAAAATTTTGGTTGAGGTAGTGCAGCTGTTCCAACCTTATCGCATTGTATATCCAAGTAAACACCAGTTTCTCGGAGATTTGTTTGAGCAACTTCTCAATAAGGGTTTCAAACAGAATGAAGGGCAATTCTTCACGCCAACTCCGATAACTCGTTTCATCTGGGATTGTCTTCCCTTGCAAACATACATTTCAAATCATGGATTACCCAATGTGATCGATTACGCTTGCGGAGCTGGACACTTCTTGACTGAGGCCGTTGAAGCTATCAATGCCGTGCGTAAAAACAACGAAAACTCATGGGTTGAAAAACATATCTATGGCGTAGAGAAGGATTATCGCTTGGCACGTGTGTCAAAGATTTCCATGTTTATGAATGGAGCTGGTGGCGCAAATATTATTTTTGGTGATGGACTTGAAAACTACAAGGATAAAGGCATAGAAAATGGAGCGTTTGACATTCTTGTGGCAAATCCACCATATTCCGTCAGTGGATTTAAGTCACATCTAAAGTTGCGAAACAATGATTTCCGTTTGCTCGATGTTATCACAAATGATGGCAAGGAAATAGAAACGCTCTTTGTAGAGCGTATTGCTCAGTTGCTGCGTCCGCAAGGATTGGCGGCAGTAGTCTTGCCAGCCTCAATTCTCAGCAATTCATCCAACAGCTACATTTCAGTCCGTGAAGATTTACTGAAGAATTTCTACATTCGTGCCATTGTCAGTTTTGGTAGCAAAACATTCGGGGCTACTGGGACAAATACAGTAACATTGTTCCTTGAACGATACAAAGAACCACCATGCATTGCCAAACTTACAGAAGATAGCGTTGATGCCATTATGAGTGGTGAGGATATTTCAGAGTTTAAAGACAAACAGATTCTTGCAGATTATTTGCAAATGCAAAATGTTAGTGAAGATACTTATCTTCGCTTCATTCATCGTGATTTAAATTGGGAACATCTATCTTCGGAACCATATCTCAAGGTATATGTCAACTCCTTTAATGAAATGGCAATTCCTTTGCCTAAAAAGTGTTCTGAAGAAGAGGCTAAACGCATCCGCTTGGAAAAATTCTACGATTTTGCACTTAATGTAGAAAAAGACAAGTTGTATTATTTTGCACTTGTACGTGAACAAAAAACATTGGTTATCACTGCACCATCTGACAACAAGGAACAAAAGTTGTTCTTAGGCTATGACTGGAGTAACAGAAAGGGTGCAGAAGGTATCATAATCAATACTCCTGGTGGCAAATTATATAATTACGAGGACAGATTTGCTCGTGGAACTCTTGCCTGCGCTGTGCGCAATTCTTTTGCAGGAGCAGATACTATGCTGTCAGATGACTTGATGAAATATGCAAAGTATCATTTCTTGAAAAATATGTTTGATTTTTCAAGAAATGTGTACGACAAGAGTATAAGAATAGCTTTACAAAGAAATACAGAATTCAAATCGAAATATGAACTCAGAACGCTGGGTGGAAATGAGGGAATTTGTGATATTTTAATAGGTGGAACTCCATCAAGGAAAATTTATCAATATTTTAAAGGAACATATCTGTGGGTTTCTGTAGGCGAACTAAATGGCCAAGTAATAACTGATACAAAAGAGAAAATAACAGAAGAAGCTATACATAATTCTAATGTGAAATTAGTGCCTGCAGGAACAACTTTACTGAGTTTTAAACTATCCATCGGAAAGACGGCTATGGCTGGAGTCGATTTGTACACAAATGAAGCTATAGCTGGTTTAATTCCAAAAGATAAGAATGAGGTCCTAGATAAATATTTATTTTATATATTCAATGGTAGAATGGTTGATTTTACCACAGGGGATAAGGCTTTCGGGAAAAGTCTAAATAGTTCCTACCTTAACAACGAGGTAAAAATACCTGTCCCTCCTATCAACATTCAAAAGAAAATTATCGCTGAATGTGAGGCTATAGATGCGGAGTATAATACCAGCCGTATGACAATTGAAACGTACCGCAAAAAGATTAGCGATATCTTCGACAAACTTGATGTTATTGCTAAAGATAAAATGGGGGGGGGTAAAAATGCTTAAGCAAATATGTTCTTACTCTAATGAACGTATAAGTATGAGCGAAATGTCTGTTGCTGATTATATTAGTACCGATAATCTCTTGCAGAATTGCGAGGGCGTAAAACCATATGATGGAGTGCCGAATACAAATTCGGCAGTTAAATATAAAAAAGGTGATATTCTGTTATCTAACATTCGCCCATATCTAAAGAAAATTTGGCTTGCAGACAAAGATGGTGGTTGTAGCCCTGATGTTTTAGTCATAAGACTTGATTCACGTGATTGTTTGCCAGAATATGTTTACCATGTTATGGCTCGTCAGCAATTCTTCGATTATGTGATGTCAGATGTAAAGGGCATGAAAATGCCAAGAGGCAATAAAGATAATATAATGCGATATGAGATTCCTGTAATTCCTCTCGCAGAGCAACAGCAAGTTATTAATCAAGTTAAGGAGTATAAAGAGCAAATAAATATGGCTCATAAAATAATTGCTGGTTGTCCAAAGCGAAAGAAAGCTGTGCTTGAACATTATCTGAACTAATATGAAGTGAGAACCATTTGTCCGATACTATTTGAAATATTTGAATTCTTTCGGATAAATGGTCTAAAGAAGATATAATTATGAATGACAAGAACGAGCAACTATATCTTGACTTCGAAGCCTACGAGCGTGTGGCAGAGCCGCATAAGCGAGAGAGGGCTTCGGCATGGCGCACGGCTATCGGTCTGCAGGATGTGGACGGACTGAAGGTGTCTGACTATCTGAAGAAAACAGCTGTCAGGCATATTGAGGGCGACATTACCATTGATGATGTGCGTGAGCAGTTGAAGTCTTACAAACGCGAGTTCGGGATAAGGGGCTATGAAAAAAAGATGAAACGGCAACTGATTTTGTTGCCGTTTCTTTTGGTAAATCCATTGATTTTAGTAATTTAGAGGTACAGAACAATAGATTACATACAATGATTACCGAAAGTAAAGTTACAGAAATTTTTTGTGTTGCAGACGATTTCTGCAAAGAATTTGAGGCGGAAATGTCAAAAAACGCACAAAAAACGCGATTTGTCCAGCCGGCGACACTCACAGACGCCGCCGTAAGCGCATGATGTCTGACGCCGAAGTCATCACGATTCTCATCTGTTTCCTCTTCAATTCCTACCGCAATTTCAAGCATTATTATCTGTCCTGCGTGTGTGGTGTGTGGAAACGGCTGTTCCCGAGGCGGTTCTCGTACAACCGCTTTGTGGAGGTGACGCCGCGCTGCTTTGTGGCGCTGACAATGTTCCTCAGGCTCTCCTGCTTTGGCGAGTGCTCCGGCATCAGCTTCGTCGACAGCACATGCATCCCGGTGGTGCACAACAAGCGGGAACGCAGCATGAGGGTTTTCAAGGGGCTTGCCACCAAAGGGAAGAGCACCATGGGCTGGTATATAGGCTTTAAGCTGCACCTGCTCTGCAACGACAGGGGCGAGCTGCTGAACTTCGTGCTCACCAGGGCCAATGTGGACGACCGGAACGAGGCCGTCATTGACACGTTGACAGACAGGGTGTTCGGCAAGCTGTACGCCGACAAGGGGCATATCTCACAGTCGCTCTTCGGCAGGCTCTGGAGCGACGGGATACACATCGTGACAGGGCTTCGTTCAAACATGAAACAGCAGCTGATGCCGCTCTTCGACAAGATAACGCTCCGCAAGAGGTGTGTGATAGAGACCGTGAACGACATGCTCAAAAATGTTGCCCAGATTATGCATACACGCCACCGCAGTGTCCACAATTTCCTTATGAACCAGCTTGCCGCCATGGGCGCATATTGCTTTTTATCCAACAAGCCAGGGGGCAACTTCGAATACGAGATTCCAGAGGCGGACGGACAGCTCGTCCTCTGGCAATAGCCGATTACTGCGTGATGCGATAAATTAACAAGGCGGCCAAAAAATTGGTCGCCCAAAGTCTGTTTGACATAACTCCCCTCTCTTGTAAACCTCGCTTATCCCGAACTCGCGTTAATAGTCATAAAAATTTGTATCTTCCGCATAGTCTGGCTTGAAACCAAACGCTTTGTTCTGCACCTCAACGACACGCTTTGCCCGTATCGCTTCCGCCAATTTAAGCGTCTCCTTGTTTTCTGTTTGTCCGCCCGTGATGTTTCGGGAACGAGGAATAACTTTAAGGATTCAACCTTTCGTCTGCCATTGCAGATGATGTCGAGGTAGAGCGTAGTCCTGCCACTTGGCAGGGTACGCTGTCTTAATGTGATACTGCTTCTGTCTTTTATATCGTTAATTTGTTGCAAATGTTGCACGTTTTCTTTCGTGCAACAAAATTACAACATAAAAACAACAAACAATAACAAAGCAAGCCAAATATAGCAGGAAAAGCCAAATATAGCAAATACTTGATATTCATTATTCTTTTGGCTTGCTTTGTACGTTCTTTATACATCGTTTACAACACGAAAAACAGCCTTACTTTCCGATGCAGAAGTGGGAGAAGATTTCACCGAGGATGTCGTCGGTGGTGATTTCGCCGGTGATTTCACCAAGGTAGTGCATGCATTCGCGAATGTCCTGGCTCACGAAGTCGCCACTGATGCCTTCGCGCAGGTCGGCGATGCCACGGTCGAGGGCTTCTCGGGCACGGACGAGGGCCTGGTAATGGCGGGCGTTGGTGACGATCACGGCCTCGTCGTCGGCTACCGAGGGCAGTGCCGCCATCTGTATGATGGTGCGCTGGAGCGTGTCCATGTTTTGCCCGTCGCGCGCCGACACATAGGCGATTTCCGCCTCGATGCCAGAGGTGAGCTTTGCCTGTATGGCTTTGCCTACCCTCGCTTGTGCGACGGGGCTGACGGAGTCGATCTTATTGACCACTACAAGCACTTTTTTGCCTTGGCAGCGGGGCAGTATCTGCTGCGCAAAATCCACAATTTCATCCACGCCTTCACCAGGGTCCACCACCCACAGCACGAGTTGCGCCTCACCGAGTTTTTTGAATGAGCGCTCTATTCCCATATTCTCTATCACATCGGCCGACTGACGTATGCCGGCGGTGTCGATGAAGCGAAACAGGGTGCCGCCAAGCGTGATGGTGTCTTCTATCACATCGCGAGTGGTGCCCTTGATGTCGCTCACCAAGGCGCGGTCATCACCCAGCAGGGCATTGAGCAAGGTTGACTTACCTGCATTGGTCTGCCCGATAATGGCCACAGGGAGTCCGTTTTTGATGGCGTTGCCAGCGCTGTAGGAGTCGGCAAGGCTGCTCACCACGCCCTGTATGTCGGTGGCAAGGCGGATGAGGCTGTCGCGGTCGGCAAAGTTCACCTCCTCTTCGCTGAAGTCGAGCTCAAGCTCTATCAGCGACACGAACTGAAGCAGCTGCGCACGCAGGCTGGCGAGCTTACGGCTGAACGCGCCGCGCATCTGGTTCATGGCCACCCGGTGTGAGGCGCGCGACGACGATGCTATCACATCGGCTATGGCTTCGGCTTGCGAGAGGTCGAGACGGCCATTCGCGAAGGCGCGCTGGGTGAACTCGCCACCTGTGGCGGCACGGCATCCAGCGTCGATGAGCGTTTCCACCACCTGGCGCTGAATCCACACCGAGCCGTGGCACGCGATTTCCACCACATCCTCGCCCGTGAACGAGTGTGGGCCGCGGAATACGGTAAGCACCACCTCGTCGAGCAGGTCGCCCCTGGTGTCGAGTAGGTGGCCAAAGTGTGCCGTGTGGCTTTTCATTGCCTCAATGGGCTTGCCTTTCCAGCGCTTGCCCACGAAGGCGAATGCCTGGTCGCCGCTCACTCTCACCACAGCAATGCCTCCCATTCCGTGTGGCGTGCTGATAGCCACTATCGTATCGTCGTTGATTGTAGTCATAGTCATGTATGTGTATATATTATCCCCTTATATATTAGTCGTTGCCAGCAGTCCACATGTGAATGTCGGCATTCGCCTCCATCTGGTTTTCAAGATTGTCGTCCACAGCCGAGAAAAAGTCAAGGCCCGTCATGCGCTCCACATAGTCCACGCTCACCACATGCTTTGTGAAGGAGCCTCGGATTTTCTCATTATTGAAGATGAAGCCTATGGCGCGGCCCTGATTGGGCGCATAAACCACTTTATAGAACGCCCTTGGCACAGCGATGCCGCCGCCACGGCCGATTTTTGCCATGTGCGCCTTCATCACCGGGCCAGAAGCTATGATCAGGCGCTTGTCGCGCTTAGCCCAGCGGTGCACCGCCATCTCAAGCCGGCGCCAGCAACCGTCGTTCAGCGCATGAAGCTGAGGGCACATATTGGTCATATAGAAGCATTCCTTCATAGCCGTCTTGCTCCACTTCATATCGTTGGCTGGCGCCATGTGCCCGCGGTCGAAGCCCGACCCCCGGTATTCATCGGGCGCAGGGCTGTCGGCGCACTTCGGGTCGGCAAGGAATTTGTAGTGTTTGCGGCGTTCAGCCCCTGGAGCGTCACATTGCGCCACCTCCGTGGCTGAAAGTTCGTAGATCACGCAATTAGGAATGCGCTGCTGCCCGTTGAAATAGCACACATACGCCATGTGACAGATGCGCTGGTTTGCCACCCCTTTAGGCACCTTCACCACCAGCAGCGGATTCTTGTCGGTGGCCACGCCGCTGCCCACCGCGCTACCCTGCTCCACATTCGCAGAGGAAGAAGATTGTTCGGCACTCAAATTAGTGGCAAAGCGGGCCACAGCTGCGACGAGCGCCACCACCAAGCATACATATATCGCCTTTTTCATATCCTATGAAATCACAAATAACATACCTTAAAGCTGAAACCAGCCATCAGCATTCACGCTTTCTTCCATACCACACTGCACCTCATCGGGGAGCGTGTGGAAAAAATCGAACCCGGTGAGGCGCTCCACCTCATCCACGCTCACGGCATAATGCGTGATGGCATCAGGCACATCTGCATTCGGCATCACAAACGCAATGGCACGCATAGGGCAGGCGTAGGGGGCAGCCACCACTTTAAAGAAATGGGTGGGCACAGACACCTTCCCCTTGCCTATGGCGGAAGGCGCATACGTGTGATCACCATACCACACAGGGCCTGTAATCACCACAAGCTCACGGTCACGCTGTGCCCACTCCCTCACTTTATCCTCAAGCCTTCGCCATGCGCCAGCGTTCAGCTCCTTGCGCTGAGGGCAGATGTTGAGCATCACATACGAGTCTCTCTGTGCAGCTGCACTCCACTTCATATCGGCGGCGGGCGCCATGTGGCCACGCTGATAACCGCTCTTTGTGTAGTCCTCTGGCGTCGGGCATCCTTTCACTTCCTCGAAGGAGAAAAATGGACCGCTATAAGACGACGCCGCCTTCTCTCCAATAGTGGCGCACTTCAGCCTGTAAGCCACATAGTTTGGCACATGGCGCAGGGAGTTGAAATGCACCGTGAAGCCCGTGAGCCGCACTTCTTCGTCGGGAATGCTGTCGGGCAGCGTCACCGTGCACATGCGCTCCAGTGTGGCCTCATCCACCCCGCAAGAGACGACGGCACCACACTTCCACTTGCCGACCATGGCAACGAGCGCACCCAAAGCCAGCACACACCACGCCACAGTGAGCAAATGCAGCATCCAGAGGCGCGCTGCGCGCGTTTTGCGTTTTTTACGAATTGCCATCATTACAATTGCCGACTTTAGGCTACAAAATTACAAAAATTATTATTACCTTTGCTTATCTTATATATATTAACAATAAAACTGCCCAAGCCTTTTTACGGAGGTGATGGCTTAAACACATAACCACACACAGCTATGAAATTAGTAGACAGATTTCTCCAGTATGTGAAGTACGACACCCAGAGTGACGAACTTACCAACCTTACTCCATCCACCCCAGGCCAGATGGTGTTTGCCCAGCAGCTCAAGAAAGAGCTCAAAGACATGGGACTTAGCGACATTTCGCTCGACGACAACGGCTATCTGATGGCCACACTCCCCTCCAACACCGACAAGAAAGTGCCCACCATTGGATTCATTGCCCACCTCGACACCTCTCCCGACATGAGCGGCCACGGCGTGAAGCCTCGCGTGATAAAATACGAGGGCGGAAAAGTGACGCTCAACCAGGAGCAAGGCATCGTTCTCGACCCTGAGCAGTTCCCCGAAATGAACCACTTTGTGGGGCAAGACCTCGTGGTGACCGACGGAACCACGCTCTTAGGCGCCGACGACAAGGCTGGCATCGCCGAAATCATCAGCGCGGTGGAATACTTCAAGGCCCACCCAGAAATCAAGCATGGCGACATCCGCATCGCATTCAACCCCGATGAGGAAATAGGCATGGGCGCTCACCACTTCGACGTGAAGAAATTTGGCGCCGACTGGGCCTACACCATGGACGGAGGATACCCCGGCGAGCTCGAATTCGAGAACTTCAATGCCGCCTCGGCAAAAATCACCTTCGCGGGCCTCAACGTGCACCCAGGCATGGCCAAGCACAAAATGCTCAACTCCATTCGCGTGGCCAATCAATTCGCGGTGATGATTCCACGATGGGAAACCCCAGAGCACACCGAGGGCTACGAAGGATTCTACCACCTGGTGGGATTCGAAGGCACCGTGGAGAAAACCGTGCTCACCTACATCGTGCGCGACCACGACCGCGCACGCTTCGAAAGCCGCAAGCGCGAGCTGGAGCACCTCTGCAACAAGGTGAACAGCGAATTCCCCAACTGCGCATCCATCGAAATCAAGGACCAGTACTACAATATGCGCGAAAAGATTGAACCAGTGATGCACATAGTGGAAGTAGCAGAGAAGGCAATGAAAAACGCCGACGTCACCCCTATCGTGCAGCCAATCCGTGGCGGAACTGACGGCGCACAGCTCTCGTTCAAAGGGCTGCCCTGCCCCAACATTTTCGCCGGCGGCATGAACATGCACGGCCGCTACGAGTATGTGTCAGTCCAGGCGATGGAAAAAGCAATGCAGACCATCGTGGAAATCTGCAAAATCGTGGAGCAAGAAGCATAATCCAGAATTCCAGATATATACGCACACACTATCAGGCTGTGCCACCCCATTTCAGGGTGGCACAGCCTTTTTTTTGCGGAGGGCAATGAAATACCACAGAAAATACCATGACCGCTTTGCTCCAGCAACCTACCTTTGCCGTATTACTAAAAAATTAATATCATCCTTATTTATGAAAAAATCTTTATTGAAATTATTATTGACACTGACCGTGGCGGTGTCGTCGTGTTTTGCCGCCTTGGCCTACGACTTTGCGTATAACAGTGTGCTTTACTCTTATTTGACCGACAGGAGTAAGGTGGCAGTGGTGGGGAGCTCCGGCATCGGCACTCCAATTACCGACTTGGTGATACCTGGCACCATCAATGTGGGCGGAAAGGCTGTGACAGTAGCCGCCATCTATCCCAGTGCATTCAGCGGTGATAAATATCTGACCTCAGTGCGGATACCCGGCACTGTGAGCGTGATTCAAGAATACGCATTTGAAAAATGTCCGAAACTTACATCTGTGGTTATCGATGAAGGTGTGCAGGAAATCAAAAATGGGGTTTTCTACAGCTGCACTGCGCTCAAAAGCGTGAAAATTCCTCAATCCGTGACCGTAATGGGTATGCATGTGTTTTCTGACTGCGAGAGCCTACAATCAGTGGCGCTCCCGAATGGCATCACTAAAATAGATAAAAACACTTTTTACAGATGCAAGAGCCTGCAGTCTATCGTCATACCTGATAAAGTGCAGTCGATAGGATTCTGCGCATTCCTTGGCTGCTCAGAGCTAAAAGTGGTCAGGATTCCCGATGCTGTGACACAAATCGACAATTCCGCTTTCAAGGCCTGCAGCAGGCTCGCCGAGGTGGAGATGGGCACAGGCATCGGCTCCATGGGAGAGGCCGTGTTTAAAGAGTGCGACAGCATTAGAAACATCAGAATGAACAGCACCACTGCCCCTACGGGCTATCCCGACATCTTCACCGAGGAAGCATACCTGAAAACCGCTCTGCTTGTGCCACATGGCGCAGAAGAATCCTACAGGCATACGGCGCCTTGGAGCAAGTTTCTGCCCGTGTATGAAGTCACACTCATCGACAGCCTCTACTACACGCTGAACGAAGCCGACCACACAGCCACTTTGAAAGCGTGCATCTACGGCATACGTGATGTGGTGGTGCCTTCTGTTGTGACCACTGGCGACAGCACGTACACCGTGACGAGTGTGGCACAATCCTCATTCACCAGGCTGAACACGCTGCGCTCTGTGGAAGTGCCAGCATCAGTAACGGAGATGGACAGCCATGCTTTTTATCGCTGTGCGGGGCTGGAGATGGTGAAGTTGAAATGCAGAATAAACCACATTTCCTACGACATGTTTGCCTACAGCCGAAACCTCAAGTGCGTGGAATTGCCCAACACACTGGAGGAGATTTATATGGACGCATTCTCATATTGCAGCGCTTTACGCACCCTCACCATACCCGATGGAGTGAAGTCGATAGGCAGAAGCGCTTTTTGGAAGTGCTCTTCACTTGAAGTGATAGAGCTGCCTAATTCTGTGACAGACGTGGGCGTGGAATGCTTTGATGAGTGCTCAGCATTGAAAACCATTACTCTGGGCACCGAGCTGCAAAACATTGGCGAAGATGCATTCTCCACCTGCGACAGCCTCACTACCGTGAATGTGCATTGGACCGAAACTCCCCCCGCCTTTGCCGACGTGTTCTCTTCAGCTACCTATACTGGCGGCACGCTGTATGTGCCATCGGGCACAGCCAGCGCATACCGCCAGGTGAGCCCATGGTCGAAATTTCTGCACATAGAGGAGCGGGAAAGCACAGGAATCACCACAGTTGAGGCATCGGGCCACAGCCAAGCCGGCTCACTCTGCGACGTGTACAGCATCACGGGTGCAAAAGTGGCCACAGGGCTGAGCAAAGCAGAACTGACCAACGGCACATTGGCACCAGGCATCTACGTGGCGCGCTACACCAACGGCACATCACAGAAAATCATCGTGAAATAGCACATCACTACTGTCCCATACAGGAAAGCATGGAAAACGGCAACGCCGTGGCGAGCTTTGAGCACCGCCACGGCGTTGTGAGTTATCAGATTTGACAGCAGTGGATTACTTCACTACCATTTCTTTAGTGAATTTCACCTTGCCATTGGTGTAGGTGGTCTTCACGATGTAGAGGCCAGATTCTGGCACCTCAGCCCCGAGAGCTACACCGCCGATGGTGAAGTATTGCTTAGAGGCCACTACGGCGTCGGCGGCTCCGAGGTCGGTCACCGATGATGACACTTCTGCGGTCACATACCAGCCTTTGGCGGTGGCGTCGTCCACGTTTGCGGCAGCGGTGCCAGGCATGTAGCTGATGTTGAGTTGACGAGCCCATTCGCGGTTGGAGTCGTCAACGGTCACCGACGACACATTTTGCAGCTGGGCAATGATGGCGTTGATAGCATCAGCGTCCATATTGTTGTGCTGCAGGGTAAGGCCTTGCACGCTCTTGTTGTTGCTCAGATCGAGAGCGGTGAGGTGGTTGTTTTCAGCCGCAACCCATTGCACATAGGTGTTCTTGCTCAGGTCAAGTGTGGTGAGCATATTGTCGGCCACGCCCAGCCAGTAGAGGTAAGCGTTCTTGCTCACATCGATAGAGGTGAGGAGGTTGCCGCCCAGCTGACAGTTGCTCAGGTAAGAGAGCATAGAGAGGTTGATAGCCGAGAGTTTGTTGCCAGCAAGTTTCAACTGCGATATGCTACGGTTGCCACTGAAATCAACGCTTGAAAGCTGATTGTTATCGGCATAGAGCAGCGTGAGGTTAGTTTGCGCGCTGGTGTTGAGCTCAGCAATCTGGTTGTTATCGATATTGATCCAGCGGATGGCAGGATTCTTGGTGATATCGAGCGCAGTGAGGCTGTTGTCGTAAAGATAGAGGCCTTCGAGCGCAGTGAGCTTCTCGATGTTGATGCTGGAGAGCTTGTTGTTAGCCAAGTTCAGCGTCTTGAGGCTCTTACATCCCTCAGCGCTGAAAGAGCTGATTTCGTTGTCGTAGGCATACACTTCTTCAAGCGAGGTAAGGCCGTCGAGGTTGAGCGCGGCGAGCTTGTTGCCATGGCACGACACCTCGTTCATGCCAGTGAGGCCAGAAAGATCGAGCGTGGTGAGCTGGTTGTCGTCGCAGAGCACCTGATACACAGTGGAGTGATGTGGCAGGGTGAGCGCAGAGAGCTTGTTGCCAGAGCAGTCCACTTTAGAGAGTGCTGTGATAGCGGAGCAGTCGAGATTGCCCTCAAGGGCATTGTCGCTGATATCAATCACACGCAATTTCTCATTTTTGCTCAAGTCGATAGATGAGATTTTATTGCCAGTCACATACACGCCGGTAAGCAGAGGATTGCTGGTAATATTAAGGGATGTGAGCTGGTTGTTCTGCGCCTGCAAGGTTTGGAGCAATGGTGTGTTTGCCACATCGATTGATGCCACGTTTTGGTCGTTGGCGTAGAGCACACGCACTTCATCGCCATACACCTTCACTTGGTTACCAGTTACTGTGTGAGAGTAGTAGGTGGCCTTGTCGTAAGTCACGAGTTCGCCATCGCCCCAGTCAACCTGGAATTCATAGCCAGTGACACCGCCCATACCGATTTTTGCGGCCTTGGTGCCTTCTGTGAAGTTAATCACAATGTTTGGAGTGGCTTCCTGACCGCCCTGGTACTCGTAGGCGCCCACGTCGATAGACTTGCCCACCACACGGGGGTTGCCGTCGAAGTCCTCACTTTCAGTGAAGCCTTCTGTGAGCGTGCCGGCATCAATAAACTCACTGCCTTTCTTAAGCGAGAGCTCAGTGGTGAGGAGCTTCAGAGAGTCGGCTGCAGTGGTGGCGCGGCCGTCAAAGGCGGCAGGGTTCTCAAAGTTGCTGCGTGCCACGTTGGTGTCATAAATAGTGTTGAACACCGATGAAGCAAAACCCTCGGCACCGTCAATATTGTTCTTTGTGGTGCCGTTGCGGAGCACATTGAACACGGCTGTGGTGTTCACGACCTTTCCTTCTGCCACAAACACGCCACCGCCGGCATACGACTGGTTGTTACTTGCCACGCAGCCAAGCATCGAGCCTTTAGCCACATAGAAGCCACCACCTTTACCACCGCCAACAGAAGCATACTCAGGGGCATCGGCATAGCAGTTGAGCGCGGCACAGTGAAGCGCAGAGCCAAGAAGCACGAAGCCTCCGCCATTGATACCACGGCATGAAACAGCAGTGCAGTCTTCGACTGAAGAAGTGGCATCGACATAGAAAGCTCCTGCGGTGCCACCGTAGCAGTCCTCTGCCACACAGTCGGTCACCTTGCTGCCGCCTTGTGCATACACGGCGCCAGCATAGTCGCTGGCCACGCAATTCTTGAAGTAGCAGTTGCTCACAGTGCCGTTCTTCACACACACGGCGCCGCCCACGCCATTGCCATAGCTGGAGTGGCAGTAAGCCGACTCAAAGTAGCAGTCGGTGATAGAGCCTTTGCCCTTAGCGTCGAGATACACGGCGCCACCGTAGCTGTTGCTGTCGGTCGACGACTCTGCGGTGAAGTAGGCCGAGTTCTCAAGAATACGGCAATGGCTAATGTGCACATCGCCAATGGCATAAACAGCGCCGCCATGTGCCTTCACGTTCCAAATATTGGCATTGCCACCTTTGAGCGTGAAGCCGTCGATTACGGTTTTTTGCGTGAACTCGCTTCCGCAATACAGCACGTGAGTGGAGTTGTTGCGAGTGCCGGTCACCCATTGGCCCGTGCTGCTGGTTTCCATTTGCCAAGTGTAGCGCGACGAAGAGCCCGACTCAATAGCGCGGGTCCACACGTCGGTCACATCATCATCGGCATTCAGCACCGACAAGTTGCTGCACACCTTTATCTCCTGGCCGGTGACCTCAGTCATTGCGCGCTGGTCCTTGCTCGTCTCGGTGCCGGCGAAGCCACCATAGAGCGACACGCCATCCTTCAGAATGAAGGCCTTGGAGGTTTTTTTACTGGATTTAATCAATGTCTCGGGCTTGTAGTCGCCACGAGCCACCCAAACTTCATCGCCCGACTGGGCCGCGTCGATAGCAGCCTGGAGCGTTGTGGCATTGGCCCACGACGATCCGTCGCCAGTGCCGTCGGCCTTCACATAGTGAACAGCCGAGAATGCCAGCATTGGCATTAAGCTCAATGCCAACGCCGACAATACGTTACGTAGATTTTTTCTCATAAATAGTTGAATTGTTTGATATAAAAAATAGAATGAATTCTCAAAACTCTGTGCAGATTTAAGAGTGCTTTTTGCTTGCGTTGCAAACGGAGATGCAGCATGCTCGCATATATTTTTCAAAATTCGTAATTTTTATTGATATATGCAAACTTACTTTTGGGAAATTCCTGCTGTAATTGAAGAATTTGTAATTTTAAAATAAAAATAACTTGAGCGCCAAGTGATGCTCAAGTTATCCTTCCTTTTTTGCTGGCTATGATGAGAACCTTGAAATTTCAAGAAGTTTTTTCAAAGGCTTTTATTCCTTTATTTTTTGTAGAGCCTGTGTGAGATCGGCTATGATGTCGGCTGAGTCTTCAAGGCCAACCGACAGGCGGATAAGGTCGGGCGCAATGCCCGCCTTGCGCAGCTGCTCGTCGGTGAGCTGGCGGTGAGTGTGGCTGGCAGGATTGAGCACGCAGGTCTTTGCGTCGGCCACGTGGGTCACTATGCTCACTAATTTAAGCGAGTCCATAAACTTGACGGCATCTTCCCGCGTGCCTTTCAAGCCAAACGAAATCACGCCACAGCCCCCATTCGGCAAGTATTTCTGATAGAGGTCGTGGTACTTGCTCGACGGAAGCCCCGCGAAATTCACCCAGCCCACCTCTGGCCGTGTCTCCAGCCACTGGGCCACCGCGAGCGCATTGCGGCAATGCTGACGCATGCGCACATGTAGGCTCTCCAAACCTATGTTGAGAATATAGGCGTCTTGTGGACTCTGGGTGCTGCCGAGGTCGCGCATCAGCTGGGCGGTGGCCTTGGTGATGTAGGCGTTTTTGCCGAAGTCCTTCGCATAGGTCAGCCCGTGATAGCTCTCGTCGGGCGTGCACAGGCCGGGAAACTTCTGGGCATGCGCCAGCCAGTTGAAGCGTCCGCTGTCCACGATGGCTCCACCCACGCATGAGGCATGGCCGTCCATATATTTGGTGGTGGAGTGCACCACGATGTCGGCGCCCCACTCTATCGGGCGGCAATTAATAGGCGTGGCAAACGTATTGTCCACGATGAGCGGCACACCCGCCTCGTGGGCTATTTTGGCAAAGCGCTCAATATCGAACACCGCACCACCGGGGTTAGAAATAGTTTCGCCGTAAATCAGTTTGGTGTTGGGCTGGATCAACGCTCGCACCTCGTCGTCGGAGAGTAGGTCGGGGTCGAAAAAGGTACATTCCACACCCATCTTCTTCATGGTCACGCCAAACAGGTTGTAGGCACCGCCATAAATGTTGCACGCCGACAGGATATGTCCGCCTGCCTCGCATATATTAAACACCGCGTAGAATATGGCAGCCTGCCCGCTTGAGGTGAGCATGGCCGAGCCGCCGCCCTCCAGCGCGGCTATTTTAGCCGCCACGGCATCACAGGTGGGGTTCTGGAGGCGAGAGTAGAAGTAGCCCGTGTCCTTCAGGTCGAACAGGCGCGCCATCTGCTCTGAGCTGCTGTATTTAAAGGTTGTGGACTGGTAAATTGGCAATTCGCGTGGCTCGCCATTCGATGGCGTCCAGCCGGCTTGTACACATTCTGTAGCTTTTTTCATCGTTAATTCTAAATTTAATAACCACGATGCAAAATTACTAATATTTCAGAATACCACAAAACATTAATATAGGATATTAGCTTTTAAAAGAATAATTAACCGCGGAACTATTTTTTTACAGTTTATTTTTCAGCTCTAAAAAACCACACCACTGCCTATGAAGCGATGGCGACTCGGCAGCAGAGGAACGCACAGTAGTAAAATAAGTGGTGTTAGCTGCGTCAGCCCAAGGTGTCCAGTTGCCGCAGACCACGCCATCAGTAGCCACTGATGGGAAAAGGTCACAAACATTTCCCCACAAATCACAGTCTGAGTGTGTGCTCCGGTATTTTTTTGTAACTTTGCAGTGTGGGCGGCCATGTGGCTGGCCCTGCAATGCGATGAACTATGGCAGACTCTCTGAAAGACAAAACTGCAAAGAACCTGTTTTGGAGCGCTATGAACAATGGCACCATGCAGGTGCTGAACCTGCTTATAGGCATATTCCTGGGCCGACTGCTCACCCCTGGCGAATATGGCCTGGTGGGGGTGCTCACCATTTTCACGCTCATTGCCGGCAACCTGCAGAGCAGTGGCTTCACACAAGCGCTTATCAATCTGAAAAATCCCACGGCGCGCGACTACAACTCGGTGTTCTGGTTCAATATCATTGCCAGCGTCATTATTTATGGCGTGCTGTTCTGCTGCGCGCCACTCATCGCCAGTTTCTTTCACCAGCCTGCACTGGTGAGCCTGTCAAGATTTGTGTTCTTGGGGTTTGTGATTTCCTCGTTCGGCATTGCCCATGCCGCCTATATGAACAAGAACCTGATGAACCGCCAGCAGGCGCTGATCAACTGCCTGGCACTGGCACTGTCGGGCGTATCGGGAATCACACTTGCCTTTCACGGCTATTCCTACTGGAGCCTGGCGTGGCAGCAAATCATCTACATCACCATTCTCAACATTGGCCGCTACTATGTGGTGAAATGGCGGCCTACGCTAAACATTGACTTCGGCCCGGTTCGGCGCATGTTTGGCTTCAGCGTGAAAATCCTCTTCACCAATATCATCAACACACTGAGCAGCAACATTCTCACATTCATTTTCGGACGCTATTTCTCCATTAAGCAGGTGGGAAATTTTACACAAGCCTATAAGTGGAACACTATGGCCAACTCTTTCGTGGCCAACACGCTATGGCAAGTGGTGCAGACGGTGCTTGTGGCCGCTGGCGATGAGCGCGAGCGCCGCTGCCGCGTGTACAGGAAGATGATGCGCTTCACCGCATTCATGTCGTTCCCGCTCATGTTTGGCCTCGCACTGGTGGCAGAGGAGTTTATCCTGTGCACAATAGGCGATGAATGGGTGGGCAGCGTGCCGCTGCTGCGCATTCTGTGTGTGTCGGGGGCGTTTGTGCCCTTCTACACGATGTATCAGAATTTGGCCATCAGCAGCGGAAGGAGTGATCTTTACCTGTGGTGCAATGTGGCTCAAATCGTGCTTCAGGTGGTGATAATTTTCATGTTTAAGCCTTTGGGGCTCACAGTGATGGTGATGGCCTATTCCGCATTCATCATTCTGTGGCTGCTGGCATGGCAGGCTGTGGCAAGGCGGCTGATCGGACTACGACTGCGCCACACCTTGCTCGATGTGATGCCATTTCTGCTCATTTCGGCATGCGTGATGGCGGCCACCTACCTCTGCACCTGCTGGATTTCAAGCCGAGTGGTGGTGCTGATTGCACGCATAGCGATAGCCGCTGCGCTTTATGTGGGCACGATGAGACTTTTCAAGCCAGAAATCCTCAACGAGTGTCTCGCCTACCTAAAGAAGAAGAATGTGTAAAGAAATTTACTGATTGACCTTTCGTTCACCGCACGGGGCTTTGCGGCACTACACGTGCAGCAGGCACTCTTTGTACAGACGGCGAACGGTGAGGTAAATGGTGTTGGCCACGGAGAATGGGATGTGGCGTGAGCGCAATATGGCGCCACACATCCTTGGTATCAGTCCTTTCACTTTAATCGGGCATAGTTCATCAAGGTTGTGAAAATCGCCCTCGTAGCGGCGTGCGTGGCGCACCATGGCGAGCAAAGCCATTTGCAGTGCCGTGCGGTAGGTGCCACGAAGATCGTGAGCAGAGAAATAATCATTCACAATGGCATGTGCGCGGTAAAGCGAGCGGTTGTGCTTCTCGTTGATGCTGTGCGTGTATGATGAAGCGTTGTCGTCGCGATAGGCATACACTGCCTCATCAACATATGCCCTGCGCGCTTCAAGAACGAGCCGTGGCACCACCACATAGTCCTCGCCATAATTGATACCCTCCACGGAGTTGATGCCACCTGCAGTGAAAAGAGCGCGGCGATAGAGACGGCCCCAAATTCGGTTAAACACAATGTTCTGGCAAAGCATCAATTTCAAATACGTCTCCTTCTTGCCATGGAAAGGCTTGATGACGGCGCTCTCCACACCGCCAGTCACCGTCACATATCCACCATCCACCACATCAGCGCGGGTCTCTTCCATTTTCCGGCACAGAAGCTCCACAGCCTGTGGCATAAGGTAGTCGTCGCTGTCCACGTGCATCACCAGTTCACCGGTGGCAGCCTCGGTGGCGGTGTGCCGTGCAGCACCAAGGCCACGGTTTGTGCTGTGGCTGATGATGCGCACCTGCCCTTGCCGATGCGGGTAGCGCGCCATTGCGGCACGCAGCACCGCTATGCTGTGGTCGGGAGAGCAGTCGTCCACAAATATGTATTCAATATTGTCATACGACTGCTCGAAAAGCGACACTGCGCACTTCTCAATGTATTTTTCCACGCCATAGACTGGCACCAGTATCGACACCTTCATCATCTCTGCTCTGCTTTATGGTCAGAAATCTGCGCCATCCCCCAGGCCATCACCCTGTCGATGTGTGGGGCGGCTAAAGAGTGTGCGTCGCAAAGGCGCTTAATAAACGCCAGCCCGTAAGGGAAATCCTCTGTGAAGTAGCGGCTACCAAAATCCACAATCCATCCGCCATTGACCTCTTTCATAGGCGACAGGATGGTCTGAAAGGCTGTGATTCCTGATATTTTCTTTGTCAGCGACGCAGCGTCGTGGCTCTCATAATAGTCGAGCAGCGTGGGGATTCCGCCCACCCCCAGATGGTGGAGCAGGGTAAAGAATTCTGCATCCATATCTATGAGCATTTGCGAGGCCTCGTCGGTCCACTCCTTGTAGAAGAGGATATTGTGGTCGAAGACTTCATTCTCCCTTCCGCAGAACATGGTGTAGAGCCTGCCGGTGTGGAGAATGGGGTTGCTGTTGGTGAGCGCAGCCTGGTAGAAGTTGTCGAGCAGCTGCGTGGGCGTGAGCCAGAGGCGCTGCACCAGCAGACGGAACTGCTCGCGTGCAGACACATTCTCCACTGCCACATACACCTTTGGCTTGTATCCAAGCAGGTGGGCAGAACTTCCATACTGCTCCACCCTGGCGATAAATGGTGTGCGCTGAAAGCCGAACAGGCGGGCTCCAGTGCCCAAAATGCGGTGTGCCTCAAAAAAGAAGCCCGTGCTCGACACAATGGATCCGACCACAGCCTCACCCACAAAGGGCTTAATGCGCTCAAGGGTGCTGGCAATTATGAAACCAGGCAAACACAGCAACACGATATCGCAGCCCGCCACCACCTCGGCGGGATCGGCCGAGGCTTTAGCTATTCGACCGTTATACACTTTCCCATTTATATCGGTCACTTTTATGTCGTGACACCACCGCTCTGGCTTTCCTGAAAGCATATTCACCTCCACGCCTTTATGCGTGGAGAGTACGCCAGCGCACACATGCCCAAGCGCCCCACCGCCACAGATACATATTCTCATTCTTGTGTCCCTTTCTCTATCTCTTTAAAGGCTGCTATGAGGCGTGCGTTGTCGGTATGGTTGCGCACAGCTATGCGCATATACTGCCTGCCGTCAAATCCTTCTTTGGTGGAGCAGTCACGCGTGAGGATATTATATCGCTTGAGCATCTTCAGCACCAGTGCTGTGGCATTGTATGGCGGCAGAATCTCGCACAGGAAATAATTGGCCTGGGAAGGCATCACACGCAAAAATTTCACCTCGCGCAGGCGGTCTTCAAAGTCGCGCCGCTCGGCTATGAACCTGTCGCATGCCTTCATATACTCCTTGTCGTATTTCGTGAATATCTGCATAAAGAATTCGGCAAAGGAATTGATGTTCCAGATGCTCACCTCCTTCTTCAAGCGGCTGATGATGGCGGTGTCGGCAGAGCAAAGGATGCCCAAGCGAAGCCCTGGCACGCCATAGCTCTTCGAGATGCTTTTCATCACCATCATGTGGGGATGAGCCTCAAGAATGTGATCGTGCAGGAGCGTGTTGTGAAGATAGCCCTCGCTGAAGTCAACGAAGCTCTCGTCCACAATCAGACGCGTGCCCACCGTCTCGCACCAGTCGGCCAGCCGGATTACATCGTCTTTGGGTATGAAATTGCCCGAGGGGTTGTCGGGGTTGATAAGCACAAGGTTGTCGGCATGGTTCTGTCCGAAGAAAGTCACCAAATCGTCGGCAGAGTAGCGATAGTCGGCATTTTGAGGCACAAACGTCACCAAGCTTGACTTGTCGCGTCTGTTGGGGTATTCCTCAAAGGTGGGGCGCGTCACACCGAGCGTGCCGGGCAGCATTTCCATCAATGTCTTGATAAGCTCGGCCGCGCCATTGCCAGGGATGATATAGTCCTCTTTCACGCCCCAGCACTTGCTGGCCAGCAGTGTGTTCACCTTCATGCCCGAGGGGTATTCCGCCACGAGCGTGCGGAAGTTGGCCTCCATCTCGTCGATGATGCGCGACTCGTTGAAATACGGGTTCACCAAATAGCAGAAGTCGAGCATCTTCGGAAACCGCCAGAACCCGCCAAAACGGCCATAATACTTACGGAGAATGTCCTTCTCGTCGGCGAAGAGGGCCTCAGCGATGTCGAGGTCTTGCTTGTCGTCGATTTCATACCACTTCTCATTTCCTATCGGCAGTGCCTTCAGGTCTTGACTGTTGAGGAAAGAGATAATGCGGAGCACATTCTCATAGTATTCATTGTTGCCCACAGCCTTGCAGTAAGCCTCGAGAAACGGAACATACTTCGTTCGGGAGAACTCCTTAGAGAACTTGTAGATGTTCACCGTCTTGTAGTACTGCTCCACATTGTGGTAATTGAACGCAGCCTTGGTCACAAAGTTCACAATATTGTTGTCGTCGTCTACACACACCATTGTTCCGTCCATCCAAGTCTCGTACTTCGCCACGAGAGCAAGGTTGGGGAAAGGATTTTCGATCAGCATCGACAGCATCGACTCGTCGAATATCAGGTCACTCTCAATCAGCAGCGTGTCGTCGGCCTGCAGCTGTTCTTTCGCCAGTGCGAGAGAGTAGATATTGTTGGTCCGCTCATATACGGGATTGTTCACATACTCTATTTTCAGTCCACGGTGCTCATGGCCTAAATAGTCCATCAACTTCTGTCCCTCATAGCCCACGACAATCACCACACGCGAGAGGCCAAGACGCGAAAGCTGGTCGAGGGTGCGGTCGATGAGTTTTGTGCCGTTCACCTCCACCATGCACTTTGTGTTACACTTTGTGTATTCGCCGAGGCGCTTGCCCATGCCGGCGGCAAGAATGATAGCTTGCATAGTTCAAGAGATTTAATTTTTTCCAAAAAACAAAGTTACAAAAAATATCCCATACCCTGCGGTGCTGAAGCCTCCTTAATGCCCCACGGCCATGTCCATGTCGAGGATTCAATGCGTTATTCCGCCTAAATAGCTACATTTGTGGCTTTCACGCAGTGGCTGATGCGCTGACTCTCTGGCGGAATCTGCATATAGTCGGCATAGAGTATGGTGAGATATTCATCGTAGGCGGCAGGGGCGGTGTAGCGCTTGCCCTCAAATTCCATCTCCACCACCTTGTCGAAGATACGGCGAGGGAAAATGTATTGGATGGCAGTGGGCATGTGCGCCACATATTTTGCGCCGTCAAATGGCGTTATGCGGCTGCACAAGGTCACCAAGTGTGCGAAATTGTGTGTCCCGACCCATTTACACACACGCCATTTCCAAGGCTTGTTGCCCGGTGGGCAGTGCTTGAATGAGGCCGACGCACGGCAGGAGTTGAAATATTTGGCCAGTCTTTTCTGTAGTGTCGGAGCAGTGGTGTTCACACCGTCGAGGGGGAAAATATCCACCCAGAGTCCATTGCCGGCAAAGTCGTCAAGGCTCTCCTCCACCAGCCTTGTGGACAGGTCCACCACCTTCGCATAGTGGTAGGGGTAGCCCTTGGCCTTAGGAGTGAGTGCCACGAATCTGTGGTCGGGAGTGCGGAGCATCACCTTTAGCAGACGCTCATAGTCGGCGCGCGGCATCGATATGTCGATGTCGTCGTCCCATGGGATAAATCCCTTGTGCCGCACTGCCCCCAACAGCGACCCATAACTCAAATAGTAACGCAAGCCGTGCTTCTGGCACACGCCCACTATGTAATCAAGAATCTCCACTTCTTTGGCCTTGACCTGCTCTGCCGTCAGTAATTCCATATATCTCAAAAGTTTTATTGAAGCGCGCGTGGCTTCATCTGTTGTGTGGCATGAGAAAAAGGCCCTTGTCGGGTTTTGCGCTGTAAACCACACGCCTACAAAGTTACAAAAAAATCTAACCACTTAAAATGTTTGCAGCGGGCGAAAAAAAGTGTAATTTTGTGGTGAGCCAGTCGTGACAAGCACACGTGGCACGTTAGCTATGCAAACGTATTTTGTATTTAGAATATATCATTAAAATTTAAGTCATCGAATATGAGTAATTTGGTTTCGGATCGCATTCAGGCGCTCTCTCCCTCTGCCACATTGGCAATGTCGCAAAAAAGTCAGGAGCTTAAAGCTCAAGGTGTGGATGTGATAAATCTTTCGGTGGGCGAGCCGGATTTCGCTACCCCTGACCACATCAAGGAAGCCGCCAAACAGGCTATCGACCACGATTTCAGTTTCTACACTCCCGTACCAGGCTATCTCTCGCTCCGCAAGGCCATCAGCCAAAAACTGAAAAATGAGAACGGACTCGACTTTGCCCCCGAGCAAATTGTGGTAGGCAACGGCGCCAAGCACGAGCTCACGAATGTGGTAATGTGCCTCGTGAACCCTGGCGACGAAGTGGTGATTCCCACTCCTGCGTGGGTGAGCTACATTCAGATGGTGATTCTGGCTGGCGGCAAGAGCGTGGAAGTGCCCACTACTATGGCACAGGACTTTAAGGTGACACCCGAGCAGCTTGACGCTGCCATCACGCCTAAAACGAAACTCGTGATTCTGTGCTCGCCGAGCAACCCTACTGGCAGCGTGTATAGCGAAGCCGAACTTCGTGCACTGGCGGCTGTGCTGGGCAAGCACCCACAGGTGATGGTACTCGCCGATGAAATTTACGAGCACATCAATTACATAGGCGGCAACTTTTCCATCGCCCGATGCGAGGAGCTGAGCGGCCGGGTGTGCGTCATCAATGGCGTGTCGAAGGCCTACGCCATGACGGGCTGGCGCATTGGATATGTGGCTGCGCCATTGTGGCTGGCAAAGGCCATCAGCAAGCTCCAAGGGCAGTACACCAGTGGAGCCTCCTCTATTGCGCAAAAGGCTGCCGAGGCCGCCTACACTGGCTCGCAGCAGTGCGTGGAGGATATGCGCAAGGCATTTGAGCGTCGCCGCGACCTTATCGTGAGCCGCCTTCGCGCCATTCCAGGGCTCGACGTGAATGTGCCCGACGGGGCTTTCTACGTGTTTCCCGGTGTCACTTCATTTTTTGGAAAGAAATGCGGTGATATAAAGATTAACGATGCGGGCGATTTGGCGATGTACTTACTGAATGAGGCACATGTGGCTACGGTGAGCGGCGACGCGTTCTCTTGCCCAGGCCATATCCGCATGAGCTACGCCACCAGCGACGAAAACATCGTGGAAGCCACCACTCGAATAGCCTCCGCCCTGGCAAAGCTAAAGTAAGCGGCACATTATACGCAGAAAAAACAATGGCGACTCCCGCAATATTGCGGGAGTCGCCATTGTTTTAGCGGTCAGTAGCCGTAGGTGATGATGCGGAAGCAATGAGAGAGGCGGGTCATAAGTAGCGTGGCCGCGACACACAACGCCACTATCACAAAATAAGTGGCAATCGGCGAAAAATAGCCTTTGCCCACAAGAAACCACACGAAAATGAAATGCGAGAAATAGGTGATGGTGCTGAAATTTCGTAAAAGGCGGTACGGCACATTCCAGTCCACCTCGTGGCGAAGCACCCATATCACAATGGCTGCCGATGTGGGCATAAGCATAAGGTAGCAGTCGTCGAAGCGTGCCTTGTGCCCTGCCACCTCCATCCATGAGCCAAGCATGCACACGACCAATGCCACAGTGGTGGCTTTACTGCTCCACCGGGCGATTTGTGGCTCGTGGTCGGCGATGAGTTTGCCCACGGCGCAGAACACGAGTGAGGCGAAGAAACTGTTGTGGTATAGCCCCACTATTTTAAATGCCACATCTGTGGCATGGCGCAAGCCAGCAGGAAGATAGGCGTAATAGTTGGTGGTGGCCACAATTGCCACATACACGGCTGCCCCTATCGCCACAACAGCCCATGCACTGATGCGCTTGCTCAGCCAGTAGGTTATAGGTATGCCTATCATCAATGCCATCACGAACCATGAACCCGAAAAGGTGGAGTTGAGGAAGAACCCTCGAATGAATATGGCAAGCGACTTGCCGAAGCCCCAATCTTCATGGGAGAAGAACGCGCTGTCGATAGTGAAATACGCCTCCACCACAAACCAGAACGCGTAGAGACAGCCCATACGGCCGATATAATGCTTCAACTGTGGCGCACCGGGCTTCTTTCTGAAAAAGAAAAATGCGCTCACCACAAAAAACACGGGCACTGCCATTCTGGAAAAGAGGCTGATATACAACGGATAAGCTCTTCCCTCAAAGGGCCGTGCGTGAATCGCCACCACCAGCAGGGCTGCCACCACTTTCAGTAAGTCGATGGAGTGGTAGGTGCGAGTGGGCTGTGTGGTGGGCTCGTCCATAATTACTGAATAAAAAACTGTGTGGACAATGTCACACTTCAAACATGGCCGCAGGGTCGAAACCTTTGCAAACGCCGTCTTTCACATAGCCCACCTGATTGGTGTGCATGGTGGTGCCGCCCACCTTCATACCGTTGGCACCATTGTAGTGCGTGTGGCCAAACACCCAGTGATCGATGACGCTGCCCATAATATAATTCTCCATAGGCACAACGAATGCCTCCGAAAGCCCGTTGGCCTTGTAGGCCGGGTCTTCCGCCAATATGGGGCAATGGTGGCTGACCACCACCTTTTTCGATGTCTTGGAACCAGCAAGCGCGCCTGTGAGCCAGTGGGTGCAAAGCTCATGGAGCTTTTTATAGTCGCGGGCAAGCAGAAAGCGGTGTCCGTTACGAATGCGGTAGCAGTCGGTCATCGACTGCTGCACGGTCATCTCGCTTACAGGCGACACGCGTGTCCAAAGTGTGGTGAAAAACAGCTCCACATCATCCACCACCTCGCTGTGATTGTTGCAGTACGCCACATTTTCGCGGATGGGAAAATAGAAGTCGCTCAGTGTGCGGGTAATGTCGGTGCCATTATAGTACTCGTGGTTGCCAGGCACAAGGAATGTGTGACGGTAGTTTGACGAGCACCAGTCGATAAACGGGTGCGCCTCCAGACGCTCGTTGCCAAAGATGAGCATATCGCCCGAAAGCACGAGGATATCACCCACCACATCAAGTGGATTTTCGCTCAGCCACTTGGAGTTGTCGGGGAATTCGAGATGAATATCGCTTGCGTATTGGATTTTCATACCCACAAATATACCATATTTGCCGTATAAATTGACACTTTTGCCAAATAAAAATGACATATACGCCAAATTTTCACCGCTTTTGCGTAATAAAAAGGTGAATACGCACCTCGTTTCACGGTTTATTTAGCTAATGTGCAATAAACGGACGCTATCAGCGTTAATTTTATAATTAGGGTGTGCCCACATGCGTGGAGCAAGCGATGTGACGCATGCGTCCAAATTTTTTATTACGACTGACTGATGAAAAAAATTATATACTTTGCGGTAGCGGCTCTAATCGGAGCTATGGCGGTGGGGCTTACTGGTTGCCGCACAGCCAAGATGCGCGACGCTGACGAGGCATACGACCGCGGCGAATATTTTGGCGCCGAGAAGATTTACCGCAAACTATACAACAAGCACAACAAGAAAGATGAGCGGTGGATCCGTGGCGAAGTGGCATATAAGCTCGGCCTATGCTACATGCGCCTAAACCAACGCAGCCGTGCCGCGGCTGCGTTTCAGAACGCCATCCGCTACGAATACCCCGACAGCACCCAGCTTCTCTACCTGGCGCAAGCACAGCACATGCTGGGCAACTGGAAAGAGGCCATCGCTGGCTACAAAGCGTATTTGCAGCTCGTGCCCGACAGCTGGGAGGCAAGGCAGGGCATCAGGGCTTGTCAAATGGCTCCGCGGTGGAAGGAGCAAGGCTCACGCTATGTGGTGAAGAACGCCAAGTTCTTCAATTCGCGCCGAGCCGACTTCTGCCCCATGTTCCTTGATGTGAACGCCGACCAGCTCTACTGGACATCAAGCAACGAGAAGGCCACTGGCACAGAGAAAAGCGAGATTACCGGCACTAAGAACTCCGACATCTTTGTGTCGAAACTCAGCGACAAGGGCAAGTGGCAAAAGCCGGAGCTGGCAGAGGGCGAGCTCAACACTGAATTCGACGAGGGGTGCACAGCATTCAGCCCCGACGGCGGCACCATGTATCTGGCAAAAGTGGTCAGGAAGGCAGAAGCGCCATCGCCGGTAGAAATCTACACCTCCACACGCTCCGAGGCGAAATGGAGCGCACCTGTAAAACTTGAAATCACAGCCGACACGCTGTCGAGCTACGGCGACCCTGCCGTAAGTCCCGACGGACGCTACCTCTACTTCACAAGCGATATGCCAGGCGGGCAAGGCAAACTCGACCTCTGGCGCATCAACTTGAAGGACCGCCGCGGCACGCTCGAAAACCTTGGCGACCAAATCAACACGCCCGGCAATGAGCGTTTCCCCTACTGCCGCACCGACAGCATTCTCTATTTCTCAAGCGACGGCCATGCCGGATTTGGCGGCCTCGACATATTCCGAGCCACGCTGCAGCCCTCCGGGCGATGGTTCATTGAGAACATGGGCAGCCCCATGAACTCAAGCGACGACGACTTCGGCATCACCTTCGGCAAGGGTGAAAGCGGCTATTTCAGCAGCAACCGCAAAGACGGACGTGGCTACGACCACATCTACAGTTTTGAGAAGCCCGACCTGAAAGTGTGGATTTCAGGCTTCGTGGTGGACAAGGACGAGGAACCCGTGACTGGCGCCGTAATCCGCATCGTGGGCGATGACGGCAGCGTGCAGAAGGCTGCGGCTGGTGCCGACGGCAGCTTCCGCTTCGACTTGCAGCGCGGCGTGCGCTATGTGATGATGGCTGGAGCAAGTGGCTACCTCAACAGTCGGCAGGAATTTGAGAGCGAGATGGCAGAGGAAGACACCGAATATTCCGTGAATTTCGTGTTGGCGGCCATGCACAAGCCTCAGGTGATTGAGAATATATTCTACGATTTCGACAAAGCCACGCTGCGCCCCGAGTCAAAGGCTGCGCTCGACTCCATGGTCACCGCACTGGTGGAGAATCCGTATGTCACGATTGAAATGGCGGCACACACCGACCGTGTGGGCACCGATGCCTACAATATGAAACTGAGCCAGAGGCGCGCGCAGTCGGTGGTGAACTACCTGATTGCACACGGCATCGACTCCACCCGACTGAAGCCTCAAGGCTATGGCAAGAGCCGCCCGAAGGTGGTGACCAAGCGCATTCACCACCTCTATCCACAGTTTGCCATTGGCGACACGCTCAGCGCAACTTACGTGGACACGCTGTCGAAAGCCAACCAGGCGGCAGCCGATCAGGTAAACCGCCGCACGGAGTTCATGGTGCTCTCCACCAATTTCCAGCCGTTTGCCGACGACCTGCGCCGCATGCAGGCTATGCAAGACTCCATCCGCCAGGCGGATCGTGAAAAGAAAATCATGGAAGAAGAGGCGGAGGCAGAGCGCCTACGTGCCGAGGCAAAAGAAAAGGAGAAGCAAAAAGCGGAGGCGGAGCGCCTGAAAGCAAGCCAGACGAAGAGCGAAAAGCAGATTGAGCGCGAAAACGAAAAGGCCGAGAAGAAATCACGCGAGCAAGCCAAGCGCGAGAAGGAGAAGGCCAAGCGCGAGAAGAAGATGCTGAAGGAACGCGAAAAGCGTGAGAAAGAGAAGCAAAAGCTGCGTGAGAAGCGCGAAAAGGAAAAACGCAAGCTGCAAGAGAAACGCGACCGCGAAAAGGCCAAGCGCATGGGCGTGCCTTATGTGCCAGCCAATCCGCAGCCACAGCAGAAAGCCCCTGAAGCGAAGCCTGCACCGAAAGAGGTCGCTCCCGACACCGACGAAGCCGATGCCGAGGTGAAGCGATCTGTGAAGCGTGCCTCTCGCAGCGCCAGCCAGAACACTAAAAAAAGCGATCCAAAAGCAGAAAACAGCAAAAAGTGACATGAAGAAAATAGGCATCATCAGCGACACACACTCATACTGGGACGACCGGTATGAGGAGCATTTCAAAGACTGCGACGAAATTTGGCACGCAGGCGACATTGGCAACGAAAAGGTGATCGACCGGCTTGAGGCCATGGTGCCTGTGCTGCGCGCCGTGTGGGGTAATGCCGACGGGCAGAACCTACGCCGCCGCTTCAAGCAGACAGAAATATTTGAAGTGGAAGGCCTAAAGGTGGTGCTCACCCACATCGGCGGCTATCCGGGCAGGTATGCGCCCGGCATCAAGCAGCGGCTCGTCATCTCGCGGCCCAACATTTTAGTGTGCGGACACAGTCACATACTGAAAGTGATTCCAGACCGCTACTACTCCGTGCTCACCATCAATCCCGGTGCGGCTGGCACACAAGGCTGGCAAAAAGTGCGCACCCTCATCACGCTCACCCTCGACGCAGGCGCCATAAAAGGCTGCCAAGTGATAGAGCTCGCCCCCGACAAAGAGCACCGCTTCGGCAGAATACTGGATTAGCGACCCCACCCGGCATCGCACCAACCCCCAAAAAAACATTATAACAAAGTTATGAAACGCTTATTACACATCATCATGCTGGCATTAGTGCTCACAGCATGCCACACCACAGAAGAGAACTATAAGGCCGCCTACGACAAGGCGAAAGAGCGCACACGCGAAAAGATGGGCGAACTCTACGACCAAGAGCAAGCTGAGCGCATGCGACCCACTGACATTATAGACGGCGACAGCGTGAGGCTGCTGCGCTCCTACTTCAATGTGGTGGACGACAAATATGAGGCCACCAAAAAGTATGGCGTGGTGGTGGCAGAGTTCGACCAGCTCATCAATGCCCGCAGCTACCGCGACCGCCTCAAGAAAAACGAAAATTTTGACAGCTATGTGGTGTACACCAACCGGGAGAAGAAATACTGCGTGGTGGCGCAGGCCTACGACAACAAAGAAGGAGCCGCCGCATTTATCCGTAACATCAAGAAGTATATGAAAATGAAAGTGCTGGTGCCACGCCCCTACATACTCCAGCGTCTTTAGCTCGCACACGTTAAGGAGCCAGCAAGTAATTTTTCATCAGAAAAAAGAATCCAATCAGCGCCCCCCTAACGCCCACACCGCATAAATTCTCTCCAAGCGCGTCCATTTCCCAAAAAATTTACAGAAAATGCACATTTTTCGGCGAAATGCTTGCACAAATAAAAAAATAGCTATACCTTTGCATCGCTTTTACGGAGATTCGCTAGCTCAGCTGGTAGAGCACATCCCTTTTAAGGATGGGGTCGTGGGTTCGAACCCCACGCGGATCACAAGAGGGTCATAATCACAAACCGATTATGACTCTTTTTTTGTATTCAAACCTCACTGATACTTAATTAGTTATATTTTATAATATTTTGATTTAGAATATTTTAGCAAATTTACTTCTAAATTATGCTGGTACAAAATAGCATTTTTTAGTTTCAAAATAAGTGTTTAACTTTGGTACACGAAACCGAAAAGTGTACCACATGTGTACCACAAAAATGGACGGAAAGACCTCGATTTCGCTCCATTTTTCGAGGTTGTGGTACAATTTTGGTACACAAATCGGATTCTGTGGTACACCATTTTTGACGTGTACCACACCCACTAACCAGTTAAACGTTGTTTGAAACTATGGCAAGTTTACCAACTATAAAAGTGGTCTTCGACCGCAGAAAGACTGCATCGCTGACCAAGAAAGCCTCGGTAGAAATCGAGGTGTACTACAACAGACAGCGCACTCGCATATCTACAGGCGTGAGCGTGCTTAAGCAACAATGGAAAAATGGCGTGGTCGTCAGCCACCCGGAAGCGAAAGCTCTTAACGAAACCATTCGCAACATCTACGATGCCATATCATCGCGAGTGGATTTGATGGTCAAGAACGACAAGTTCGACATGGAGACACTCAAAAAGACCAAGGAAACCGAGGTTGAAAAGTCTGCCGACTTTCTTGACTGGCCTGAAGACCGCGTACTTGACAACTGGGTCGTGCCACTCGCCACGTTCCGCACACTGGAATCAGTACTGCGCCTGCCATTCTCATACACGGATATGTTCGACATCACTGTTGCCGGTATACGCTATCAGAATGACGGCTGCAAGAAGAATACCGAAATGGCTGAGTTCTGGGAAGTGATTGACTCTCTGCACTCACAAGGGCGCATCATTGAAAAGGCGCATTTCCGCATCAAGTATCTCACGGAGTTCCGTGCTATTGGCAGAAGCGAGGCAATAAGATTTGCCAAGGCCAAACCGGTTTTATTTCTCAACGCCCCTGCGGTGTCATCACTCTATACCGGTAGAATTGCAGGCGGCGTGGTGAACGGCAAAGTCGGCAACTGGGCTACGGTTATGACTTATCTGAAAGTTCAGCCATCGTTTCTCGGCTTGAAACAAGACCGTTTCAACCTGCTGTTGCCTAACGGATCATTTGACTACACTGTGGAGAACGAGAATGGTTCGACTGTGCGCAAGCTGAAAGTGAACCGTCCAAAGGCGCTATGTTTCGACTACGAAATGCTGAAAGAGAAGTATTCTCTGAATCTTGAAACTTCCTCAGTCCGCGAGACGGACTTTGATGCCGACGAACAGCAGGAGACTTCTATTTCTGAGGCATCTCCAGTTTCACAGCAGGAAGAACTGCCGTTTTAACCACGCTTATATTATATCTATGACTTCGGGCGAACAACCCGAAGTTTTTTCAATGACCTTGCTTCCCAAAAAACAATGCCGATTATTTTGCATTGACTGCGTTGACAAGGTTGACATTACTCATATTCAAATCATTATGAGAATTTGTCGCGTTGACAAACGTTGACAAAGGTAGTAAAATCGTTGACAGTCCATAAAATTCACAACCAAGGGTTGACACTTTACTTTATATCTATTTCTTTAAGAAAAGATAAGTAGTTGTATATCAACGACTATTTCAAACCTATTTTCTACTGTCAACGTGTCAACGCTGTCAACCCTTATTTATATGGCATTCCCCGACCAATGTTTTGCTCTCCAGTTGTTCGATTTATTTGCCTTTGCTGTCGCTTCGCCCATTGTCGCCCTTTACTCCTATGCAAATAGTCTAACTATCAGTAAATTTGTGAGACTAATCAACTCTTGATATGAACGTATATATTACCCTTGACCCATATCTTGCCCAATGGTTCGTGCATGAGCAAGGCGGCAACAATCCAGTATGCCTGATGCGCGGCAGTATCGAGCGGAGCATTCTCGAACAGTTTCTGCAAAGGCTTCCCGATGATGCAACTCCGCAGACCAGCCGCAATGGTAGTCTCGCCATCGTGATCCCGCAGTTCAAGCACAAGCCACCGGAAACGTTCTTCTATCTGCCCAAGGCTGCGGAGGACTTGTTGGTATCGTGCATTCGCAATCGGTTCGACATTGACATGTGGACTTCGCTCAATAAGTTCATTTCTGTGTTCAGACGAATGGACGAACTCATCTATGCGTTCATGGAAAAGAACGGCATCGAGATGACGGAAACAAATTGGAACGCCATTGCGAAACGCTACCAACGCAAGCGCAACTCATACAAGTCGTATGAGCGTGTGAAGAAAATGCGCAGAAATCGTTCGGATTTCAAGGGCTGAAAATATTGATGATACGACTGTAACGATTGATACAGTAATGAGAACCACCAAACAAATTCTTCCCAGTGTGAAGTTCATTGGTTGGGTATATGCTGACAGACTGATACCCGACATCGCATTACGAGGCATAACAGGTATGCCGGTGCCTATTCTAACCGACATTCATGACGTGGTATTCTTTGATGAGCCTAAGTGCGAGTGTATGACCACAAATAACAATGGCAACCGCCTTGACACGGCAACGCTGAAGTTCTCCTCGGAGAATGTGCTGCCGGTAAATGCCCATATAGCTTTTATCGTGACCGACATAAGCGGCGGTTCATACATCATCGGTTCTCGCGAGACTCCGTTCCCGGTCATCAAGCGTACAATATCGTTTGGCGATACCGCCAACGAATGTGCGGGAGTGAAGTACGAAATAACACATACGGCCATCAAGTCGCTCGTTAAGTGCGACATCTGATAGAAACCTTCATCTGATATTTTGTGAGAAAGATTGTTCCACCGTCGGTTCGAGATGAATAGACGCCTGTTTTCATCGGTAAGCCGTCTTTGTAGCGACTCTTGCAGGATTGGCTTGATGGTGGACGAAATTGTCCGTTATCTTCGTAGTAGTCTCTCATAAAGTCGCGAACAGCTGTATGATCTAAGCATAATTGCCGACAGTCGGTAATGGCACTCGTCAACTGCGCAATTATTTATTCCTCGCTATTGTATTTCGCCTATTTAGTCATCTGGTTCGTTCCTCTTGCTCCAACAAAAAGGTGTCACGGCGTTTTTTTGTGTTTGCGAACTGATGTTCATTGAAGTTGTGTTTCTTCACCACATTCCGAATACAACAAGAGAAACTTCGTTTAGTCCTGCTAAGCGGAAAGTCCTCGCTGCTGTACCTTGCCGCTCAATATGGAATCATAATCATCGAAACAGATATTTGCCAAAGAGAGATTGCTGTAAGCGGTTTGGAGAAAGCCTTATATCGGTGCTCGGTTCGCTTTTTGTGTTTGTATGCCCACCAATGTTTTTGGAGTTTCTTGCAAGCGGTTTTCTATTTGTCGACACCCATCTGTCTTGGTCGTTGTCCGTAGTTCCATAACCGATTGAGTTACTGCTGTGGTCAGCAAGTTTCCTTTTACGCCGCAAAGTTATGGCTGTGCGCTTACCCACAAGGACAGGTTTGCACTCCGTGTTCCTCCGTTCTTCGCTCCGTTGCAGAACGGCTATCTTCCTTGTGTCCGGTGCGCTTTGCCACAGCCATTTTGTGGCAGTGTAAAAGAAAATCTTTTACGCTGACTACATTGTTAAACTCAATTTTTTACTGTTATGAAACTACAATTCGGACAACTGATTATCCAAGACAAAGAAGTGGCTCGCCTCGAAGAATTAGGCTATACGCCTGAAACTCTCAAAATGGACGTGGGCTATCACAAAAGCAGCCTTACCGGCGAACCGAGCATATATTGCGGCACATACGCCAAATACAACGACGGCAATCTCTGCGGTCTTTGGCTTGACTTGTCCTCTTTCGATGACTATGACGAGTTCATTATCTTCTGCAAGGCGCTGCACGCCGACGAGGACGATCCGGAACTGATGTTCCAAGACTATGAGGGTTTCCCTCGCGAATGGTATTCGGAATCCGGCTTTGATGAAGAAACATTCAACAACATCAAGGAATACAGCGAGCTCTGCGACAAGCACTCAAAGGAGGCCGTGGACGCTTTTATGGGTTGGGGCTGCGAGGAACTGGAGCACTTCGACGACTGCTATGTGGGCGAATACAAAAGCGAGGTAGACTATGCGCAGGAGCTGATTGACGAGTGCTATGACCTTGACAGACTGATGGGCAATCTCGCTTGTTACTTCGACTACGCAGCTTTCGCACGCGACTTATTTATGAGTGACTACTACTTCGATGACGGCTTCGTGTTCCGCCGCTATTGATGATGCCAATCTCTCTCCAATAGCCGCCGCAATGGCGGCTTTTAGATTGTTGTATAAAAAGCGAAGCCACGAAGACTTAGTCCGTGGCTTCTTTACCTTTTTAGAGTGTTAATATAGAGACATAGCCTATACCAGCACTATTATGGTGCAAAGGTACTTATTTTTTACCTATCAACAAAAAATTCCATCAAAAAGTTCAGAATTATTTTATATCAATCTTTTCTATAAGCCAAATCCACAAATCGTGGTCAGGACTTCTCTCAGTGCGGCCGTTGCTCCATATTTATTAAGCAAATTATTGAACTCCTGCTTAAAATCATTTGCTCTGTTTTCAGAAACTTTGTTCAAAAGATATTTTACGACTTTCAATGCACCTGAAAGTTTATGCTCTTCGCCCGGCACTAATCCGGCCGGGCCTCTTCGGATTAGTGGGTATAAATCGATGTCGTACAGTAAGCCGCCATGGGCGCAAGTGTTTCGCACACAACGAACCACATCAATATAGTTTTCAAACAGACCGGTGTAGTTTACACCAAACTCTCCGGCAATCTGCTTTTTAACATCAAGGTCAAGCAAAGCCTTGTACAATGCGATGTTGCTTCCCAATGTCATAAACTCAAGAGTTTTCCACGCCGGTGCATACCTGTCATTTATATGTATTCTATGGTGATTTGCTATAACCTTGTTTCTTCTGAACTTTTGTGTATAGACCTCTGTATCAAAAGATGATATATAACTGCGTTGTACAATAGTTGGTGTGACAAACCATGTTGGATATTGAGGATACTTATTTGACACATAGTAAACCAAATGCGTTCTGAAGTTCACTTCAATCCTGGTTATGTACTTTATTAACAAGTTTCGCAGAGCGTAATCAAAGTAGTATAGTTTAACAGCATCATCAAACTTTGTGCCGGGCTTAAATATGTGCGTCCGTTCATTCCCAAATGCCTGTGGTATTTCGAATGGAAACCAATAAAATCCTAATCTGTAATACCCGACATCAAGAAGTACTTCTTTTGCTTTGTCTATATCTGTTATAATCATACCTCTGTTTTGAAGAAGTGTGATTTGCTCGTCTATCGTTTTTGCTATTCTTCCCATTTAATGGTCGTGTTGAATATCGTATTTTCTGTTTACGAGTGCAAAGACACGAATTTCCTATGAGAATCTGTGTCTTTTATTCCATTATACCAAAGGTATATCTTCGTGGCATATAAACATTTGATATGCCACAAACTCAATACAATCTTCACCTAAAAGGCTTCGTCGGCGGTGCCGACTTCAATCGTGATTTCGTCGATTACGTTCTTGCCAAAAACAATGGCAAGGAAGTGAAAGTGCTTATCGACTCGCTCGGCGGCAAGCTTGCCACCGCACTCTCTATCGCCTCGGCTTTCGCCAATCACGGTTCGGTGTCCGTTCATTTCGTTGGCATGAACGCTTCTGCTGCCACCATCGCTTCTCTCGGATCGAAGCATATATCGATTGACCGAAACGCGATGTATCTCGTTCACAAGTGCTCGTCTTCGTTCTTTGAGTGGGGTTCGCTCAATGCCGACCAATTCCGCACGCTTATCGCCAATTGCGAAAAGGCGGCTGCCGACCTCGACAAACTTGACGTAAATATCGCATCGATGTATGCCTCAAAATGTAGGAAAAGCACTCGTTCGCTGCTTGACTTGATGCATGTTGGCGGCTGGCTCTCGGCAAAGGAGGCCCTTGAATGGGGATTCGTTGATGAAATCACTGACATCGACAGTGAGCCGGCGCCCAAACTCACAGACAATGTGGCTTCTGCAATGGCTGCCGCCGGCATTCCGTTGCCGAATATTCCTATCGAAGACAAAGAAAGCGCAATGCACGCCTTCTTCGACCGACTGTCATCTTTTTTTGCCAACAAGCCTAAATCACATACAAAAATGAACAAGATCTACAACTCTGTCTGCACGCAGCTTGCAGTGGACAGCATCACGCTCACCGATGGCAAAGCATCGCTGACTGACGAGCAACTGAACGCAATCGAAACCGCACTAAATCTCAAAACCGCTGCAATCACCGACCTTGAAGAGCAAGTCGCTGCATTAAAAGCTTCGCCTGCCGCATCTACTACAACAGTTGTTGACAATGGCAAACACCCTACGACTGCTTCCGAAAAGAACGACTACGAGAAGTTTTGCGACAGCATCAACGCTGCACGCAAACTCTATAATGAGGTTTAACAATAATCTGTAATTCTTAATCCTAAACGCTATATGGCTGGTAAATTCTCATTCACCCCGAAAGACTATCAGGAGGCGGCAATCAAGTACCGCTCCGAACTGCTTATGCTGCCAATCATCGGCTGTCAGGACACGCTCCAGTATATGACGGCCCGTCCCGGCATTCGCTACAAGGAACGTGTCGGCACGATGACCGGCGACGCTCAATTCGCTCCCTACAATCCCTCACGTTCCACAGACTACAACCTGAACCTCTCGTATCGCGAGATCGAGACGTTTTTTGGTTCTGTGGTGGCGAAGTTTGAACCCAACTCAGCTATCTCCACTCTACTCGGCACAGGTGCAACAAAAGGCGACGGACAGATGTCAACCCCGACTGCGAAGCACGTTCTCTCGCTTATAGCCAAGAACCTGTCGGAGCACCTGAACGATGCCATCTGGAACGGTGTGCGCAATGCCAACGGCACGACCACCAAAGACTTGTTCAATGGCTTCGACACCATTACTCAAAGCGAGATTACCGCCGGTGAAATTTCCGCCGATAAGGGCAACTATATGAAGCTCTCCGAGGACATTTCCTCCGCCAACGCTGTTGATGTGGCCAAGGAGATTCTTTTCTCTCTCGACCCACGGCTGCGTTCACAAGACATATACCTCTACTGCTCGCAGGACTTCGTGGATAAGTACAATGAGGGCTACCTGCTCACGCACGGCGGCATTCCGTACAACACGCAGTACGGACAGCAGGCCGTGGAGGGATCTAACGGAAAACTGAAATTTGTACCTCTATACAACAAGGCGAACTCGAAGTTTATGCACGTCACCACCAAAAGCAACATGCTTGTAGGTTTCGACCAAATGGGCGACATCGAGAACGTTATGGTGAAGGAGTACGAGCCGTTCATTCTCTCGTACATTGCCACAATGTTCTTCGGTGTGCAGTTTGAGTCGCTTGACAAGCGACGCTTCAAAACAATTGAACTGAAAACTGTATAAAGCACTATAACTATGGCAAAGACTTGCAACTCAATACAGAAATCACTTGCCTGGTGTCAAGGCACTCCGGAACTGCCGGGCGTTAAGCGTCGCATCTACTATCTCGCCAAGAGCGGCATTGTGGCGTTCCCTCAATTACCCCGTGACGAGAACGGCAGACCGACATCTGCTGTACTTGACGGCTCGTTCACTCTCGTCTCCGACCAAAAATGGCAGTATATCGACATTCTGCCCGACAAGTCGCAGCTTACAAGCGAGGCACAGGGAGAACTTCCGAGTCAGACTCAGCTCAACAAGTTGACTGCCGTCCACCCTGGGGTGGGCGTGGAGGCTTCTGCGGCTGCCGCCTACATCAACAACTCCGACAATGTGTTCATTGTGGAGGACATGAAGGGCAACTACCGCGTTTTGGGCAATGACAAGTGGGCTGCCAAATCCACTGTGGCTCAGGATCTCGGTCAAGGTGCAACCGGCAACACTTCCACAACAATCAGCGTGGAAGCCACTGACGAGGTGCCGGCTCCGTTCTACAAAGGGACTATCGAGACTGCGGACGGTGACATTGACTGCTCTGACAAGGAGTAAGTGCTTATGGAAAAACGAAACGCCAACAGCGGTGCGATAGACCTGGACGAGATGCTTGACAGCATCAACGTGCCGTCTCTATAAGTACCAGAGTTTGGCGTTTCGTCTTTTTCTGACAAGACCAAAGACTTGTTTGAGGAGAAGAAGCGCAAAGCGTGGAAGCAGCTAGATACCGCAGAGGCGCGCTGTGACTTTTCTCCGAGCCGTATGAAGATAACCAACCGTGGCGGTGTGTTCTTCATTTCACTGTGGAAGAAGTCGGTCTATGGGCGGACGCTCACCGACATCAAGGGCGATGACGGTATGGTCGGCTTTTTTGCCGACAACATCGCACCTCTTATCCGCTCTGTCCTCGGTCAGTTTCTTTCTCCGGAAGATTATGCGATAGTCACCACACCGAAGCGGCGGCACAAGGTGCGTAATTTCGCCACGCTTATATCAATCCGCATCGCAGAAACGCTCGGTCTGCCGTTTTTTGAGGACTGTGCTTTCGCTCCGTCGAAGCACCGTGTCGGGACTATATTCACCGCAAACAATATTCCGCCACACCGCAATATCATTGTGTTCGATGATTTTGTCACTACGGGGCAGACACTCGTGTCGATGCAGAACCTGCTCGCCTCACTCGGCAAGAACTGTGTGTTCTTTGCCGGAATCAACAATCAACTATAATGGACAACAAATTCACAGAACTTATAAAGGATTGGCTTGAAACACCTAACGACCAACGCGACTATGCCGTTGGCGCACTGTATCTGCTTAAACTCTCCGGCAACCAGATTATGTACCGAAACCTTGTGGCCAATCCGTCGGCGAGGGCGGAGTTTATCGAGTATCGGCTGCAGAAGTATTACAATTTCCGTGTGCAGTCGCTGACACACGAACAGGTGGAGGAAATGCAGCGACAGGCTGATGAAATCGTTGCGGAGCATATCCCGCTTGCGGCCAATGCCGACATACATCAACGTGGCAAGCGTGACGACCATGATTCTCTGCCTAATGAAATCAAGGCTAAATATGTGGAGAACCTTTCCATTCTCCAACGTATGCGGGAGGTGCATCTGAAACTGCGCTCGCTATCGCTCGAAACCGCCCCTTGCCCCGACTCTGAACGCTATCCGTTTCTGAAGGAACTTATCGAGTTGGACAAGAAGATGCACAAAAACTGGGAGGAGTACGACCATTTTGTTGTTTCTTCTCCCAAAGCCGCACCCTCGCGTAAACGCTCTGCCAAAACCACAAAATGAAACGCTCTGCCGATATTGGCGACATTCTCCGTCCGTTGAAAGACGCGCCCAATCAGGCGTATCTTTCCAATGCCGTGCAGGTGGCAGACATCTTGGACTGGATTCTGTCACAAGTTGGTGTTTCGGAAATATGGCAGACTTCGTTCTCGATTTCCGAGGAGTTTCTCCGCAGGCTCTACTTTATCTGCCGTGACAAGAAAGTGAGCCGCATCAATCTTGTCCTCGACCATAAGGCGACCAACAAGACACTGAAACTCTGGGCGTTCATCACGCAGGTCATTGAGCGAACCTATCTTGCCGACAACCACAGCAAGATTTTGCTTGTGAAGTCGGAGCGTGGCGACACCGTCTCGGTGGTCACCTCACAGAACCTCACACGAGGCAACCGTGCCGAAAGTGCTTTCCTCAGCACCGACCCGGAGATTTTTGCATCGCTCTTTACGCAAGTCACTGATTTAATCATCAACCATTCCGTGCCTCTAAATGAATTATTCAACCAACGAATTACAGCAGATTGAGAAGTTTGCGAGCATCTACCTCAAAATATCCGACATGGCGGTGATCCTTGATATTCCTGCCGATGTACTTCGCGATGACATTGCCGACCGCACAAGCGATGTGAGCAAGGCATACCGCCGTGGCAAGGCTGCATCTAAGGTGAAACTTCACTCGCAGGAAATGATGCTTGCTCAGGTCGGCTCGCCGCTTGCCATTGAGAATGCTCACCGCAATCTGCTTGACATGGAAGATGACGAGTGACAATGCCCACACCAAGCGCACTTGAACTATGCCGCACCGACCTCTTCACAAAGGAGGACGAGTTGCGTGAGCGTTATCCACAGTCTGTTGTGGATAAGGTTCTTCGTGCGCGCGAAATGTACAGTTGGTTTATCTCAAACCCCGACTGCACTGACCGCGAGTTCGTGGCGGAGCTGTTGCAACGCCATGACATTTCCAAGGTCACCGCTTATTCCGACCTCGCTGTGGTCAAGACGCTGCTGCCGCTCCTCGCTTCTTCAAGCCGGGACTTCCACCGCTGGCGGTTCAACGAGATGATTATGAACACCTACAAGATGGCTCAGAAGCGCAAGGACACCAAGACGATGGAGCGCGCTGCCGCTTCTTACGCCAAATACAACCGTGTGGATTTAGAAGACGAGCAGGCTGTCCCTTATGAAATGATTGTGGTGCAGCCGTTTGTCGCCACTTCCGACCCTTCGGTTCTCGGCATCAAGCCGATACCGAACATTCAAAAGAAAATTTCGGATATGATTGCCAAATACCGCGCTGAAACGCTCGACATTGAAGATGTGGAGTTTGAGGAGGCTGACTTGGAATTTGACAATCTTTTCCCGTTGACTGCAAACGACAATAACGATGAGTGACAAGAAAATCTACTTCAATAATCCGCAAAGACTTACGCAGTTGATTGGTGCGAACACCACAGTCATTGTTGCCGGGCGACGCACAGGGAAAACGGACAGCATAGCGGCTCCGTTTGCCTTGCGCAATATGCAGCGAATGCCCGGATCTACCGGTGGCATCGTTGTGCCTACCTTCAAGCACGGATTGACAAACACGATTCCCGGTCTGCTTGCGGCATGGAAACGTTGGGGATTTCTTAACGGACTGCACTATGTGGTCGGTCGCCGTCCGCCCAAGTCGTTCAAGCGACCCATTATCGAGCCTAACGACTATGAACACATCATATCGTTCTACAATGGCTCGTGTGCGATCATCATCTCGCAAGACCGCCCGGGCTCGTCAAACTCACTGACGCTCTCATGGCTACTCGTTGACGAGGCGAAGTTCATCGACTACCAAAAACTGAAAGACGAGACGCTGCCGGCTAATGGCGGCATCAAGAGCCATTTTGGCAAGCACTCGTTCAACCACTCGATGATGGTGCTGTCGGATATGCCACAGACGCAGAAAGGCTCGTGGTCTCTGCACTACCGCGACAAGATGGACACAGACCTTATCCGCACCATCGAGGGAACGGTCTATGAGATATGGCGCATCAAGAATCGTGTCCGTATGCTTTCCACTAAAGGCGAGGCTGTGCCGCCATATCTCAAAAACTATCTGCGCCGCCTTGACCGTAACTTGAATCAAATGCGGTCGGTAGCTGTCTATTACAGGGAATACAGCAGCATCGAGAACTTGCAGTTGCTTGGCGAGAACTACATCAAGCAGATGAAGCGCGACCTTACACCCTTGACGTTCCAAACCTCTATCCTTTGTCAGCGGATAGGCATTGCCAAAGACGGTTTCTATTCCTCGATGCGTGAGGGACACAAGTATGATGCCAACGACAACCAATACCTTGACACGCTCGGCTATGACTACGATTTCTCCACACTCGGCTCTCGTGCAGACAAGGACGTGAACCCTGACGCTCCCATCTGCATTGGTATGGACTATAATGCCAACATCAACTGGATTGTTGCCGGTCAGCCTGATGGCAGACGGCTTAATATCATCAAATCGTTCTATGTGAAGTTTGAGCGCAAGATACCGGCTCTCGTTGATGACTTCTGCTCCTACTATGCGGAACATCGTTGCAAGACGGTGGTCTTTTACTACGATACCACCGCTCTTGGGTCGAACTATGCCGTCAACGAACAGGATTTCCGCTGGGTGGTGATCCACGAGTTTGAACGCCACGGCTGGCATGTGGAGGCGGTGTATATCGGCAACCCTATGCGCCACGATGAAAAATATCTGCTCATCAACCAGGGACTTGCCGGCAAGCAGCGACTGATGCCGTTTTTCAACCGCCAGAACAACGATGACCTAATCCTCGCCATTCAGGCAGCCGGCGTGAGCCGCGGCCGCAACGGTTTTCGCAAAGACAAAGGCGGAGAGAAACTCGCCGAATCAGAGGAAGACCTGCTCCAGCACCGCACCGACGGTACCGATGCTTTCGATACATTGTATATAGGCTGCGAAAAGTTCCCGTTTAGAGAAGCCCTAGCCATTAATATTTCAGGGGTTTTGTAATCGTTATTTCCAAACGTCAAGAAGTTTCCAATTACGAGGAAACCCCATTTCTTGGAGATTAAGCAAGTTGCCACCATCTCCTATTATTGAAAGAATGTTTCGCTTCAAATCGCTGTCTGGACTGATAATGTTACTGATGTACTTGATGCAACAAAGCACGGTGAACACTTTGTTGGGGTGGATTGCACGCAAAGTTTTCTGGTCAAGGAATGGATTGTCTGCGTTCTTTGGCATAGTCATATTTATGATGCACCGTCGGTTCCAAATACGACTGTGATGTGCACAACAATTACGCCACACGGCTATTGCATGAAGCCAATTGGCAAATACCCTGTCGTCATTCAACCCAAATTCCTTAGCTATTGCTTTTTTCTGTGGTGACTTCTTTAGTAGTTGGTACATTTTGCTCAATGTGCCAAGCGACAGCACTTCAAGCGTCATCCATGCAGGAGGAATCGGAGGATTGTCGTACTTGCTGTAATAATGCTTGATGAAATCCTCGTTGCTCCTTTTAATCTCGCTTTCAATGTCGTTCATCAAGGCATCAAAAGCCGATATGCGGTTTCTGTTTCTGTCTAAGATTTCCTTGTCCTTATACAAAATTCTATCGGTAAACCAATGGCTACTTCCAGTTGACTCACAATATGCTTGCACAATTTTTGCCCGGACGGCAACCTCAATTTTCTCAATGGCATTGAACATCAATGAGCGTAACCGCCGATCAAAACAATACAAGTCGATTATATCCGAAAAATGAATATCTTTCCGAATAAACTTATGGTCAGCTTCGGAATTCACATTGTCTTGAAATGGGTATGTGTATGCCCTTAGACGGTAGTAACTGATATTTGACAGGTAACGTGCCGCAAGTTGCTCATCATCAATCTGCAATCCACGGCTTTTCAATTTTGCAACTTGCTGTTGCAGTGTAAGTGGTCGTTTAGTATAGTCCATATAAAACTCGAAGACCTCCCCGGGTGCGCTGATCTAACGAGAAGCGTGGGAGGTCATATTGAGTGCAAAGTTAGCAATAATTTGACATTAGGCAAAATTAGCAAGCAAAAATTACTTGAACGACCAGACGATTAACATAATTATATATGTATGTGTATTAATGTTGCACAGCTAATATACTACCTTTGCGGCGAGAAATGAAAGTGATGAATGATAGTGTTTATAACTTTTTTACAAGGAAGATAACCACGCTATCGTAAAAATTCGTAACTTTGTTTCTTGAAGCATTAAATTCTGAAAATGACCAAAGAATTGAACATATAACGGCAATAGTGCCGGTAACTTTTAGAAGAAAACTCCTTTGTAGTTGTGTAGGTTTGGTCGCCTTCAGATGCTACTCTGGAGTTTTTAATAATATGATACTCAAAATAGCATCACTATTTTCTGGCTGCGGAGGTCTTGATTTGGGC
>ERZ808278.72-NODE-72-length-87359-cov-5.567798_pt1 | contig 87359 bp, 63 predicted proteins | sample MGYA00521239_ERZ808278 | MGnify/ENA primary metagenome ERZ808278 (study PRJEB31516, sample SAMN03275600) | gut metagenome | biome: mammalia-associated habitat; material: feces | host: Papio cynocephalus | place: Kenya | collected 2012-07-17 ...
TGGTCGGCTTTCAGTCCTTTCTCCTCGCAAGCCTCGATGATAGCCCGCTCTGCTTTTTCCCAGTTCTCGTCCGAGCCCACATACTTCTCTTTATGCTTAGGGTCGCGGAGCGAGATTTGAGCCTCGTATTCAAAGCCAAAGGTCTTAAACACAAAGTTGATAATGTCCATCACTGCAAGGAATTCTTGCTTGAGCTGTTCAGGTGTGCAGAAGAGGTGGGCATCGTCTTGCGTGAAGCTGCGCACACGGGTAAGTCCGTGAAGCTCACCACTCTGCTCGTAACGGTAAACGGTGCCAAACTCTGCGTAGCGCAAAGGCAGATCCTTATAGCTTCGGGGGGAGGAGCGATATATCTCACAGTGGTGAGGGCAGTTCATTGGCTTGAGCAAGTACTCCTCGCCTTCCTCTGGAGTGTGAATGGGCTGGAATGAGTCTTTTCCATATTTTGCATAGTGGCCAGAAGTCACATACAGGCTCTTGTTGCCAATGTGTGGAGTAATCACTGGCAGGTAGCCATACTTGCGCTGCACCTTGGTGAGCATATCCTGCAAGCGGTTGCGGAGCATTGCGCCCTTTGGAAGCCACAGAGGCAGTCCTTGGCCCACATTGGCAGAGAATGTGAAGAGCTCCATTTCCTTACCGAGCTTACGGTGGTCGCGCTTCTTGGCTTCCTCCAGAAGGGTAAGGTACTCATCGAGCATCTTCTTTTTGGGAAAGCTGATACCGTAAACGCGCACCAGCTGCTGACGCTTCTCGTCACCGCGCCAGTAGGCGCCAGCTATCGACAGCACCTTTACGGCCTTTATCGGCTCGGTGCTTGGAATGTGGGGGCCTTTGCACAGGTCGGTGAAATTGCCTTGGGTGTATGTTGTGATTGTGCCGTCAGCAAGTTCGCTTATGAGCTCACATTTGAGCGTCTGCCCCTTATCGCCAAACATCTTCAAGGCGTCGGCCTTGGAAATGTCGGCCCGGACCACAGCTTCTTTGCGCGACACAATTTCCTGCATTTTCTTTTCTATTTTTGGAAAATCGGCACTTGTGATAGTGTTCTCTCCTGGGTCGATATCGTAATAGAAGCCGTTCTCAATGGCTGGTCCGATACCGAATTGAATACCTTGGTACAGTTCTTGAAGAGCCTCTGCCAGCAAGTGGGCGGAGGTGTGCCAGAAAGCGTGCTTGCCTTCCTTGTCGTCCCACTTGAAGAGCTTAATCTCGCCATCGCTACAAATGGGGCGAGTGATGTCCCACTCTTCACCGTTAAATGATGCAGCGAGAATCATGCGGGCAAGACCCTCGCTAATACTTTTCGCAATTTCAAGTGGAGTTACGCCACTCTCAAATTGCTTCACACTTCCATCAGGAAATTTAATGTTGATCATACTTCAGTTTTGTTAGTTTATTCGTGCCATACAACGGCACTACATTGCATTATAAATCAAGATGCAAATTTACACAATAATTCGGATTTCCGAAAAAAAACAAAGCTAATTTCTGCCAAGAATTTCCTTGCTTCCAGCTCCCAGCCGTGCCCACTGCCAGCAGCACAGATATGGCGCACACGCCGAGCCTTGAGCAGGCCACGCCTAATTACGTTATTTTTTTGCTGTATAGTGCGCAGCTATGGCTCGCATCGTCCTATTCGCTGAGCGTATGTCTAAGGTATAGAAGTTGAGTACTTTTTCTTTGGGTGTTTTCTCTATGTGGGCTTTCTCATTTTGATAATGCAAAATTACGCACAATCACCTATCCAAAAAAATCCATTTATGCCTACCTTCGTGGTGATGATCCATGGCTAACCTGAGCTACTCTGTAAAAAAACAGCGTCCTCCTATGGGTGATCCGCATCAATAGCTCATACGCTTCAGCACATTGTAGCTTGGCAGCACGCCAAGTTCTCCGGCGTTACTCAAATCGGAAACGCCTTTATCGCGATTGCCCAACTTAAAGTACATCAGTCCACGGTTATAGAAAGCCTCCCCGAAGTCGGGCTTGATGGCGATAGCCTCGTTAAAGCTGTTGATGGCAGAGGTGTAATCGCCCATCAGCAGATAGATGAACCCACGGTTGTAAAGGGCGTACACACTTTTTGGCGACAGCTTCAGCACCTCGTTAAAGTCGGCAAGCGCTGCTGCCAGCTTCTCATCGGAAGTGTTCTGCACAAGCAGTTTTGCAGCTGCAGCGGCATCTGGGCTGGGGGACTTGTCTTTAGAAGCCCCTCCCCTTTCAAGCTGGTGCTGCATGTAATATGCACCGGCACGCAAGAAATAGGCAAGCGCGAATTTTGGCTGCAAGTCGATGGCTCGATTGATGTCGGCAATGGCGCTTTCATAATTCTTCACCATCATAAAGTCCATAGCCCTGCCAAAATAGTCGATCGACCGCGGCTTCGACACCGCCAGCATACCATTGTAGTAGTCTATGCTCTCAAAGTGGCTATTAATGGCGGCAGAGTCGAGTAGCACGGCATCAGCCGATAGCGCAAGCATTTTCGGGAGCAAGTGCGTGTCGTTCACTTCCGTCACCTCTTTCATGTACTGTGTCTTGCCATTCAGCTTATTCACCACATCATAATAAGTAAGGAAAAACATAGGCATCGGCTCTATGTCCACATTCTGGTTTTGGATATGTCCGCGTGAGTGGTTGTCGTATTCCGGCTTCAACCCGTTGTCGTCCTCAACGGTGAGCAGCTTGTTGAATTTCTTCACGATGTCCTCCTCCGTTTCAGGCTGTTCTATGCCTTTTTTCGCATTTTCTATCTCTTGCGCCATTTTCTTCTCCGCCTTCTTCACCTCAAGGTCGGCAGGGTTGAACGACGACACTCTGATTCCTTTCTTCTTGAAGATGGCTATTGCGCGCTCATTGTCGCGCTGTGCGCCCTTCAGGTCGCCAAGTTTCTGCTTCACGGCTGCGCGCTGCATGTAGCCCGACTCAAAGTTGGGATACTTTTTGAGAATACGGTCGTAGTCGCCAAGAGCCTTGCGGTATTGCTCCGTCATCAGGTAGAGCTGCAAGCGGTTATACAGCGCGAGAAAGTTCTGAGGGTCGCGCTTCAGCACGGTGGAGAAGTCGGCGATGGCCTTGCCGTACTCGCCCACCTCCGAGTTGAGCTGTGCGCGGTTATAGATGGCCGCGTCGTTTTCAGGGTCGAGTGTAATGGCATAGTCGTAGTCGCTCAGACACCCAAAATAGTCGTCGGCTTTGTAGCGGAAATAGGCGCGGTTAATGTAGTTGTTCACATTTTTAGGCTCCAATTTTATCAAAGAGTCCATATCAGCCACAGCCGCCTGGAAATCGCTATGCTGAGCTTCAATTTGAGCACGCACGGCATAGGCTGTGGGCGAGTTTTTTGAAATGGTCAGGCTCCTGTCGATAAAGCCAAGCGCCTGGGTGGTGTCGCCCGTTTCGATGCAAATCTGCGCCAAGCCCAAATATACTCTCTCGTTTTTCTTGTCGCGCCTCAGCAGAAGGCGGAATGTGGAGTCGCTCTCGTGATACTGTTTGAGCTGAAGCTGGCAAAGTGCCTTGTTGAACATAAAGTTCTTGTCGTCGGGCTGAATGCTCAGCGCCTTGTCGTAGTCAGTAATTGCCTCGGCGAATTTCCTGGAGTTTTGCCGTGCCACTCCCCTCACCTGGTAGGCATCCACTATAAACGGGTTACGGTCGATGCACAGCGAGGCGTCGTTCTCCGCGCCCTTGTAGTCGCCAAGGCTGAGCTTGGCCACACTCCTGTAGAAGTAGGGCTTGGCCAAATATGGTTTCACCTTGATAACCTGGTTGAAGTACTGGATAGAAAGCACATAGTCCTCAAAATAAAGTGAGTTTTGCCCTATGCGCATCACCTGGTCGGTATTGATTTGCGCATGACAAAGAATCGATGCGGCCACTGCCAGCAACAAGAATATATTATGACGAATTTGGATAAGCATAGCCAGTCTGATGCTACAAAATTAACGCATTCCCACCACATAAACCCTCATCACCACAAAATTTAATTTTTTTTATAGGAAAGCAGTACTTAACTTTAGCTGGCGCTCGCCGCACTTGCCGCTCACCACAAAAGGGCTCGTGGCACTTAAAAGCCAATTATTATTAAAAGGTTTGTGTAATTAATGGAATTTTGCGAAATTTGAGATTTAAAATATCATAATTAGGAATTCTATTGATGAACAAGCATATTATCATTGCCCTTTCGGCATGCATGGCCATCACATCTCTGAACGCCAACGCTCAAAAGGCTGCCAGAAATGCCAAGGGAGGTGTGCACGAGAAGCAGGCGGTGGCAATTCCGCTGGCACAGCAGATGGCGAGCAAGAATAGCGGACTGCAAACGGTGGCAATAACAGCCCCCGAAAAGCAGCTCTACGGCGAGTGGACCATCCTCAGCGTGAAAGGCATCGACATTTTCACCGACGAGCGGGCATACATCTATCTCGACTTCAAAAATGGCAACCAGGTGTATGGGTGCAACGGGTGCAGCGCCATCAACGGGCGATTCTCTCTGAATGGCAACAAAATCTCGTTTAGCCAAATGATTACCGGCGGCGGAGAATGCAGCAGCATCACGAGCCAAAACACCGTGATGGACGCTTTCAGCGAGGTGACCGACATAGAAATTGAATCGCTCTACAACATCAACTATATGGTGCTGAAAAATGCCTCTGGGAAAGAGGTGATGCGACTGCGCCAGCTCAACTTCGACCTGCTGAATGGTCCGTGGATTGTAAAGGAAATAGAGGGCGAAAACGTGCTCAATAATCAAATTCGCCTTGTCATCGACATTGACATGCGCTCCGTGCACGTGCTCACCAAGTGCAACATCATTAGAGGCTTGGTCCACATCGACCCCACAAAAGAGAACGATGTACAGTTTGAAGACCTCAAATACTATCACAACAAGTGCTCCGACACCGAAAAAGAAACGCAGCTTCTGATTAAACTCGAAGAAACCGTCTCCTGCAAAAAGGTGGGCAACATCAGCACCGACATGGAGCTGCTCAACAGCAATGGAGAAGCGGTGGTTCGGCTACAAAAAACGGAATTCGAGCGCAAAGACCTCTAATTCCACTTAAAGAGCGCTATTGCACCTCGCAGTGAATGCCCCACAAAAAAAAGAATGCGCTAAGGCCTCTCACCCCCATATCAGGAGAATTGCCTTAGCGCATACATTATTTTTTACGCACCGCCCTTTGTACAACGAATGTTACTCGATAGAGCTGCCGTCGAAAGCGTCAAGATCAGTGAGTTCGTCATCATTATAGCTGTCATCGCCATAGAAATCCTCACCCAACTCATCGATGCTGGTGTTTACCGCCTTGGGAGTGGCAGCAGGGCTTTCCATCTCCAAAAACTCCTTCGGGGCCTTTCCCTCCTTGCGTGTGCAAAGTGGGTCGTGAAGTGAGCGGCCTGGAATGGTTTCCCTTAGCCGCATATAGAAGTACCGCTCCGACACCATGTCGAACACAAACTTCAAGCGCTGACCTTCGTCTTCAAGCAGTTCCTCGAGAGGGGTTTCGTCCATCAGCCAAATATCGTCATCTGAATCGACGCCCATATCCATCACAGTCACCTCTTTTTCCTTGTTCCACTCCTCATCGCAGATGTAGAAAGAGTCCACCTGGTCTTTATCGTATCCGGCAGCGTCAAGAATTGTATTTCTCAATCTCATGAATGTATCATCAGAGTCGATCATAATCTCAAGTTTGAAATTCTCTGCCTCTTCCGATCCTACAAGAAATTTATATACCATATTAATATAAAAATATTACGTTTTCTTCTATTCGTTGTTTGATTAACACTGTGCGAAATTAATAACAAAATACATACGCACAAACATTTCCCACATATTTTTTTCGGGCTATAAATATTTTTCTTTCCACACAACTTTTTATCCCGATTTTTTCCCAAACGCGTGCGGAATGGACAAAAAAAACATATCGCAGAATTTTGAAAATTCACACGATATGCTTATATCATTTTCAATCTATGTCCACCGCGATGCACGCGGCAAATGCTCACTTGATCACGCCAAATTTGCGGAACACCTTCTGAATCTTCTCAAGCGAGAAGTCAACCTGCTCCTTAGTGTGTGTGGCCATCAGGCTGTAGCGGATAAGCGTGTCTTGAGGTGCCACAGCCGGCGACACCACAGGGTTCACGAATATGCCCTCCTTAAGAAGTTCGGCAGTGATAGCGAAAGTCTTGTTCTGGTCACGAATGTAAAGAGGAATAATTGGAGTGGACGTGTTGCCTATTTCACAGCCCATATTACGGAAGCCGTCGAGAGCGTAATGAGTGATTTCCCACAGGTGCTCCTGGCGTTCAGGCTCGTTGAGCATAATGTCGAGCGCCGCGCTCACAGCCGCAGTAGAGGCAGGGGTGATGCTGGCGGTGAAGATATATGAGCGCGAGTGGTGACGAAGGTAGTTGGTGATCACTTCGTCGCAGGCTATAAAACCGCCAAGCGAAGCAAACGATTTGCTGAATGTTCCCATAATTAAGTCCACCTCGTCGGCCAGACCGAAATGGTCACACACACCACGGCCACCTTTGCCAAACACGCCTATGCCGTGAGCTTCATCCACCATCACAGCAGCTTTATATTTGTGGGCAAGGTCGCAAATCTCCGGCAGGTTACACACATCGCCCTCCATCGAGAACACGCCATCGGTAACGATGAGTTTCACTCGGTCTGGATCGCATTTTTTAAGCTGTTCCTCCAGAGAAGCCATATCGTTGTGCTTATATTTCAAATAGTTGGAAAACGACAGGCGCCGTCCCTCTATGATGGAGGCGTGATCCTGCTCGTCGCAGATAATATAGTCGCCACGGCCGGTAAGGGTCGAAACCACACCAAGATTCACTTCAAAACCCGTAGAGTAAACCATAGCGTCTTCCTTGCCTACGTAGGCGGCCAGCTTTCGCTCAAGTTCCTTATGAATGTCGAGTGTGCCATTGAGGAATGGCGATCCGGCACAGCCTGTGCCATATTTCTCAATAGCTTTGATAGCGGCTTCGTGCACTCGCTTATCGTTCACTAAACCAGTGTAGCAATTCGAGCCGAACATGAGCACCTTCTTGCCGTGCATATATACTTCGGTGTCTTGCTCGCTCTCAATTTCTCGGAAATAGGGGTAGATGCCTAATGCCTTAGCCTTCTGAGGCTCTTGATACTGTGCTAACTTAGCTTGTAGTAGCTTCATTGTTTATGTTTTGATAGATTTTATGTTTATAACAAACCTCTGCACCCTAAAATGCAGGCTGCAAATTTACGAATTTATATTCTAAAAAGGATAAAAAAGCACAATAAATTACACAAAAAGTTACATATTAGCTTGAAATCACTTTCAAAATGCACATTCAAGCCCTCCTTTGTGCATAAATTATTTACAAAGAATGTGCGCGTGTTACATAAGCTGTTTCATTTGAATTTCTTAAATTTGTAGCCAGCTTACAATGCTTTTCATCACCAGCAAACATAGAATCAGTAATTAATAACACATAATATTATATAACAACAATATGAAAACTACACTCATTACCCTGATGATGTGCCTGTGTGCATTCACATGCTCATGGGCCGGCGACTTTGGCCTATCGCTCAACACGGGCACAGCCAATCAAGCCACCATCGACTATGATGCCGTTTCGGGCATCTACACCATTCACACCACCGGAGAAGACCCGTTTGTGAGCATTAATGCGCTTGCAGGCGCTTTGCCTGCGGAGCAGTGCGTACTCACCTTCGACTACCAGTGCTCGCCCCAAACCACTGGTGGCCTACAAATTTTCTTCGGACCCAACTACAGCGAGTCACGCTCCATTCATTGCGATAACCTTTCCAGCACAAGCGAATGGGCCACCTTCAGCAAGGAAATGAAGAACGCTATCTCCAATTTCGGCTGGGGAGCTGCAAAAAGCGTGATGCGCATCGACTGGGGAAGCCGTCGCGACGTGACCATCAAAGTGAGAAACCTGCGGTTCAGAGAGATGAACGACGAGGAAAAGGCCAGCTACGACATCACGGGAAACAAGGACGAGATGAGAAAGCTGAAAGCCACTCATCTGCAAAACTATCTTTACAACAACGCTTACACCTCATCGGTAAGCCACGTAGCGGTCTCTGCCGACAAGGTGACCATTAGTGGCAAATGCGTAGGGGACAGCAACGAGTTCGCCCTGATTGAGGCCACACCTTACACCGATGTCACCGAATGCAAGAAATTCGCTCACCGCACAAGCGTGATGGAAGGAAGCTTCACCGTATCGCTCGACCGCTACGCGCAATACGACGGGTTCACCTACGACCGTCTGCTTTCTAAATGGGCCATCGTTGGCGACCTTGGCAAAACCGACACTTTGCTTAGCCACGCCAGATACGCCGATGAGGTAGTGTCCCTGTCCTCTCCCTCTAAACTCATCACAGCCAACAAAAAAGGAGTGGGCGCAGGCATCACTGAAGACTATATGCAAGACCTCGTGGACCTGAACGCTAAAAACATTACCTGCAACATTGTCATCTCCCAGCTCATTGCACAAAACCCTATCTGGGGCAACAGCCTCCCATACAGCTACGGAGGCAAACAATACTATATCAATGGCGATGAAATCGGCACTTGGGACCACCGTTTTTCATTCTACGAGCAACACGAGATAGCAGTAAGTGCCATTATCCTCATCCCGCTTTGGGCTTCTGACGGCAGTATGGCACCCATACTCATTCACCCTGACAACAATGGCGGCAACTACAGTATGCCCAACATGACCAACATGGAAAGCGTGAACGCCTATGCTGCCATCCTCAACTATCTGGCAAGCCGGTACAACGGATCCGGACACGGCCGTATCGAGCACTGGATTATGCACAACGAGGTGGATATGGCTTCCACATGGACCAACATGGGCAATCCTCCCGAGATGGTGTACATCGACGAATACATCAAATCGATGCGACTGTGCTACAATATCATACGGCAGTACGACCAAAACGCCTCCGTACTGGGCTCCTACACCCACAACTGGACTTATGGCGCAGATGGCTGGACGCCTAAAAATATGCTGAGCCAGAATGTGCGCTACAGCGAGGTGGAAGGCGACTTCTGGTGGGGCGTGGCATATCATCCTTATCCACAAAACCTTACAAAGCCCGACTTCTGGCAAAACGATATGCAGTCCACCTACAACCCGAACACAAAATACGTCACCTTCAAGAACCTTGAAGTGATCAACGACTGGATTCTTGCCGACGAGCATCGCTACAATGGCACGGTGAAGCGCAATCTTTTCCTCTCTGAAAACGGCACCAACTCTCCGTCGTACAGCGCCAACGACCTCGCTCACCAGGCCGCCGGCGGATGCTGGGCGTGGAAGAAGACCAATGCTCTCGATGGTATCGATGCATTCATGTGGCACAACTGGATGGACGACCGATCGGAAGACGGTCTGCGCATTGGTCTGCACTACTATCGCGACGACGAGAACAACCCTGCCGGCAGGAAGCCTATCTGGTACGTCTGGGAAGCTGCCGGCACCGACCGCGAAAACGAGGTGATGGATCAATACAAGAGCATCATCGGCATAGAGGACTGGCGCGACATTTTCATGCTGGCAGAAGGTGAAGGTCGCTCTTTCTCGTCGGGCAAGGTTTACATCATCGAGGCTGAAGACTACGATGAAGGAGGACTGGGCGAGGGCTACAGCGCCCGGCAGGGAACTGCCCCAAGCGAATATCGCCCCGACAGCAAAGACGTGCTCCTCAGCCAAGGCAACAGCTATAGCGGTGGCTGGGGACTGAAGCAGATGGGAGCCGACTGGAATTCCTACACGCTTGGTAAGTGGGTGGATGAGTCAGCCCACACTATAAGCCGCGAAATGGCACAGGAGAACTGGGGTAGTTGGTTCAACTACACCTTTGAAGCCGAAACACCACTCGAGGTGAACATTTACGTTCACCATGGCGCTGTGTGGAGCGAATGGGGTGTGGCCGCAGGAAAGGGCTACGCCCCCAGCACCAGCACCTACAACATAGCTGGCGACCCTTACCTCAACTGGCCTAAGCGCTACGCCGGAGCCATGGTGCTCTCTATCGACGGAAGCAATGTAGCCACCACACAAGTGTCGCGCCCTGTGGCCCCAGAGGCATATCAAGCCCGAGGCACCAATTTCAACAAAATTCTCACTAAGCCCGAAAACTGGACGAGCACACTCTCTAACGGCGCGCTCCAGACCGACACGCTCTGGCTGTGGCCGGTGGCCGGTGGCAACAACACTGGCAGTGCCTACTACAATGCCGATCCCGACTACAAGAGTGTGCACATCGGCAAGGGCAAGCACGTGTTCCGCGTCACTTCGCTCTGCGGCCCATGGATTTTCGACTGCCTGAAAATTGAATGTTACGAGCCATCCGGCATCAACACTGTGCCCACCCCCACTACCGGCGCAATTAATGTTACGCAGACTGGAGGCACTATCACCATTGAATGTAAAGAATCGGTAGCCATATATGGCATAGACGGTCGCTGTCACGCCACTCTATTCCCAGGGACGAACACCGTCAGCCTCGCCAGCGGCATCTACATTCTCCGCTCCGCCACCCAAGTGCGCAAAATAGCCGTGCGCCAATAATCGTACCCGAACTATACACCACTTCATACTATAGCGAGACTGTTTGCATAACAATGTAACAGTCTCGCTATTATACTTTTGTAAATGGAACAATAATTTGGAAAAATACACCATTATTCACCCATAGCCACCCTTTCTCTTCACGTCATTTATCTATAACTTTGCATATGCCATTCAATTAGTGGCCATACTTAGTTCAATAAAATCAAGCAACTGGCATGGAAGAAAGAAAAAGAATATTTTTTATTTCACTGCTGATAGTCATCAGCGGCAGGCTATATACTATGGCGCAGGCCAAAATTCTTTCTGAAGATTCCCTGCCAGAAGTGAATACTGACACCACAAAATCCCATATATACCCTGACACAGCAATAAATCCGGTGCCATTTCGCATTGCAGACACTCTGAACCTACAGCAACCCGCCAATATATATGACAAACCATATTCCTTAAACGGAAAAGCATATAATTGGCATCAGCTCTGGATAAACACTGCCGCACTCAGTAGTGCCTTTGTAGGCACACTTTTAGTGCTCGAATGCCTTCCAGAAGACGCCACGTCGTGGAACAGAGCGGAGCTGCGCAATGTGCCGCTATTCAAACGATGGCGAAACCATGTGCTGGAAAAAGGGCCAGAATGGGACCACGATAAATTCTACTTCAACTACATACTGCATCCTTACGCTGGAGCAGTCTATTACATGTCGGCGCGCAGTTGCGGGTTTAATGCGTGGCAGTCGCTCCTGTATTGCTCTTTAATTTCAAATGTGGGGTGGGAGTTTGGCATAGAGGCCTTCATGGAGCGGCCGTCGTACCAGGATATGCTCGTCACGCCACTTGTGGGAAGTTTAATAGGGGAAGGTTTCTATAAAGCCAAACGAGCCATTGCAGATAATGGCTACCGCTTACTCGGTTCATCAGCATTAGGCAACATCGTGTCTTTCATTATCGACCCCGTGAATGAAGTAATGTGCCTTTTCACCAGCAACCCCGCGCGCAACGCAGCAAAGCGCAAGTCTTCAAAAACCCAGGTCACGTCTTCACTAATGATTCCAAGACAGCGGCATTTGCGCTTTGGGCTGGCATTTAACATGGCACTCTAATTTCAACCTCTATTCAGATTCTATTATGAGAATATCCACCACCCTTATTCTTATTGGCTTTACGCTATTGGTATCCACTATCCTTACCGCTTGTGACAAGGTGTTAGACATTCACCCATACGACGTGCGCATTAAGGGAGAGAAAAACATCAACGCCAAGCAAATGGCTCTCATAGAGCAATCCACCTCAGGCAGCGACACCGTGCGCTTTGCATTTATTAGCGACACGCATCAAAGTTTTGATGAAGGGGAACTCGAAATTCGCGACATCAACCGCCGCAGCGACAGCATCGACTTTGTGGTGCATGGCGGCGACGTCACCGATTTTGGCACCACACGGGAATACGAGTGGAGCCGAGACTTGATGAGCAAGCTCAAAATTCCGTATGTCGTGCTGCTTGGCAACCACGACTGTCTGGGAACTGGAAACCAGACATATGAGGTAATGTTCGGCAACCCCGACTTTAGTTTCATCGCTGGCGGTGTGAAATTCCTGTGCCTCAATACAAATGCCATCGAATACGATTACTCACGCCCAATTCCCAACCTTGACTTTATGGAGCAGGAAGTGAACAACGACAGCGACAAATATAACCGTGTGGTGATTTGTATGCACGCGCCCCCATATTCCGAGCAGTTCAACAACAATGTGGCAAAAGCATTCAACCACTACACCCTCATGTTCCCAAACCTGCAATTCTGCATCTTCGGCCACAACCACCAAACCATACAGACACAGCCATTTGCTGATGGCCCTATATACTATGGCGTGGGAAATGCACAAAAACGAAAGTACTACATATTCACCATCACCCCATCCGGATACAAATATGAGATTGTCGACTTTTAAAAATAAGCTCGCCACACTTTTGCTCATTCTGGTTGCCATAGGCGCAGAAGGAGCCACTGCCGACAGTGCCGATAGTTCTGAAGTTGACAGCACCGTGGCCATCACACAATACGACAAACGCATCCATCGCTACCGACGACACTGGAACTCGCTCATTCCCACACAGCAAATTCTGCAGTTCTATGGCAATATGGGATTAGTGTCGGCAGGAATTGGATGGGACTATGGAAAGCGAGGCCAATGGGAAACGCAACTTCTATTTGGCATCGTCCCCAAATACGACAGCCACAACACAAAGCTGACAATGACCATCAAGCAGAATTTCATTCCATGGTCAATGTGTCTGCGCACTGGCCTGAGCTTTGAGCCTTTACAGTGCGGCATCTACATCAACACTGTGTTCGGACACGACTTCTGGGTTAAGCAGCCCACAAAATACGGCAGTGGCTACTACCCCGTGTCCACCAAGTTACGCCCCAACATTTTCATCGGAGAGCGAATCACAAAAACGATCCCCAACAATCGTCATAAATATGTAAAGAGCGTCAGCCTTTTCTATGAGCTAAGCACCAACGACATTTATATCATACGGCTGGTGCGTACCGGTGCCATCAGCTTTTGGGATTTCTTTGGACTTTCGTTCGGTATCAAGGCACAATTGCTGTAGAAAAACCTCCCATACACGCTTTTCACAGTCATATTCCACATCAATTCCGCATATTCCTGGAAATTATCCTCCCCTGAAAAAAAACGTCAAGGCTCACTCTTTTTGATATGGTGGAAATATAGTAATTTTGTGGATTATTTTAAACGTGTTGGACAAATGGAATTTAAGCTTCACTCTGATTATGATCCCACAGGCGACCAGCCCCATGCCATAGACGAGCTGTCGAATGGCGTGATGGAAGGTGTGCCCTACCAGACGCTTTTAGGCGTGACAGGATCTGGGAAAACCTTCACCATGGCAAATATCATTCAGCGCACTGGCAGGCCCACGCTCATCCTTTCACACAACAAAACGCTGGCGGCACAGCTTTACAGCGAGTTCAAGAGCTTTTTCCCGGAGAACTCCGTACACTATTTCGTGTCGTATTACGACTACTATCAGCCAGAAGCCTATATTCCATCCTCCGACAAATACATCGAGAAAGACCTGCAAATCAACGAGGAGATTGACCGACTGCGCCTCAGCACAGTCACGGCACTGCTGTCGGGGCGGCGCGACATCATCGTAGTGGCCACTGTGAGCTGCATTTACGGTATGGGAAACCCCGACAATATCAAGAGCAATGCAGTGGAGATTGAGGTGGGGCAAAACATTGGCCGCGACGAGTTTCTGCGCAAGCTGGTGGATGCCCTGTATTCCCGCAATGAGATGGAGCCTCAGATGGGCAACTTCCGCGTGAAGGGCGACACGGTCGACGTGTTTCTTGCCGGCGAGGAAATTATCCTCCGTGTGATTTTCTGGGGGAATGAAATCGAGAGTATCGACGAGCTCGACAAAACCACCCAGCTGCCCACAGGCCGCACAATGGACAAGTTCAAAATTTTTCCAGCTAACGTGTTTGTGGCCGACAAGACGCACCTTGGCGAGGTGCTGGGTCAAATCCACATCGACTTGGGCAACCAAGTGGACGCCTTCTACCGCGAAAACCGTCCTACGGAGGCTAAGAGGCTGAAAGAGCGCGTGGAATACGACCTTGAAATGATTCGCGAGGTGGGCTACTGCTCTGGCATTGAGAATTACTCTCGTTACTTCGACGGACGCCAGCCCGGGCAGCGGCCATTCTGCCTCCTCGACTGTATGCCACACGACTTCCTCACCATTATCGACGAAAGCCATGTGACGGTGCCACAAATCAGGGCAATGTTTGGAGGCGACCAAAGCCGTAAAATCAACCTTGTGAATTATGGCTTCCGCCTTGAAGCCGCCGTCGACAACCGCCCGCTCCGGTTTGAAGAGTTTGAGGCACTCACCGGGCAAACGATTTACGTGAGCGCCACCCCTGCCGATTACGAACTTAGGCAAAGCGAGGGTATTGTCACCGAGCAGATTATCCGCCCTACAGGACTGCTCGACCCGAAGATTTCGGTTCGCCCCTCGCGTGGGCAAATCGACGACTTGCTCGAAGAAGTGCAGCTCCGCATCGAACGGCACGAGCGCACGCTGGTCACCACGCTCACCAAGCGTATGGCGGAGGAGCTCAGCGCATACATGGGCCGGATTGGCATTCGCTGTGCCTATATGCACAGCGACGTGGAAACGATGGACCGCATTCAAATTCTCGACGATCTGCGTGCCGGCGCACTCGATGTGCTCATTGGCGTGAACCTGCTGCGCGAGGGACTCGACTTGCCAGAAGTGTCGCTCGTGGCCATCATCGATGCTGACAAAGAAGGATTTCTGCGCAGCCATCGCTCACTCACTCAGACAGCAGGTCGCGCCGCCCGCAATCTCAATGGAGAGGTGATCATGTATGCCGACACCATCACGGCCTCTATGCAGAAAACAATCGATGAAACCGAGCGTCGACGCTCGCTCCAATTGAAATACAACGAGGAACACGGCATCACTCCTCAAGCCATCGTAAAGGCGCGAAACGCCATCATTGGCGTGGACACTGAGATGCAGCCCAGCGAAGCCGTGGCCAAGCACGCGCGCAAATACGAGAACAACGTGGAAGACTATACCCCACTCCAGCGCCAGGCAGCCGCCGAGTTCCACCCGGCAAGTGCCATTGCCGCCGACCCTGTGGTACAGTACATGGCCAAACACGATATTGAAAAGACCATTGAGCGCCTGAATGCCGAGATGGTGAAGGCTGCAAAGGAAATGCGATTCCTCGACGCGGCACAATACCGTGATGAAATTATCAAACTTAAGGAACAAAACGAACAGAAATAAATCACAGCATATATGAAGCGACTCCCCGTAAGCGAACACAGCCATCGCATCAATAAACAGTGGCTTCCCACCACAAAAAAGGAAATCGACCACTTAGGCTGGGACCACATTGATGTGATCCTGTTCAGCGGCGATGCCTATATCGACCACCCGTCGATGGGAGCTGCCGTGATTGGGCGTGTGCTCGAGGCTCATGGCTTCAATGTGGCCATCGTGCCACAGCCCAACTGGCGCGACGACTTACGCGACTTCAAGAAGCTGGGCCGTCCACGCCTGTTTTTCGGTGTGAGCGCGGGGGCCATGGACTCTATGGTGAACCACTACACCGCCAACCGCCGGCGGCGCAGCGACGACGCCTACACGCCAGGCGGACGTGCGGGGCAGCGTCCCGACTATCCTACGGTGGTCTATAGCGAAATTCTGAAACGCCTATGGCCCGATGTGCCTGTGGTGGCTGGCGGCATTGAGGCATCGCTCCGCCGTCTTGCCCATTACGACTATTGGAAAGACCGCCTTGTGCCCTCCATTCTGACCGACAGCCCTGCCGACATCATGGTTTACGGCATGGGCGAGAAGCCTGTACTGCAAATAGCCGAAGCTCTCAACGACGGCATGCCCATCGAGGCGCTGCTCGACATTCCGCAGACGGTGGTGCGGCGTCCGCTCGATGAAATACCCACCAGCGGAAGCGATGTAGTGCTCCACTCCTTTGAAGAATGCCTGAGCGACAAGAAAAAGCAAGCCGAGAATTTCCGCAAAATTGAAGTGGAGTCGAATCTCTGGAATGGGCACACACTATGGCAAGCCACTGGCGACGTGGCCATAAAAGTGAACCGCACCAATCCTCCGATGACCACTGCCGAAATCGACGCCACTTTCGACCTTCCCTACACCCGTCTGCCCCACCCTCGCTATGCCGGCAAGCGCATTCCTGCCTACGAGATGATTCGCCACTCAGTGAATATGCACCGCGGCTGCTTCGGCGGTTGCGCATTCTGCACCATCAGCGCCCATCAGGGCAAATTTATTGCTTCACGAAGCAAGGAGAGCATTATGCGTGAAGTGAGGCAGGTGGTGGCAATGGACGACTTCAAAGGCTACATCAGCGACTTGGGCGGGCCGAGCGCCAATATGTACGGACTGCACGGCAAAGACCTTGACCGGTGTAAGCGATGCGCGCGCCCATCGTGCCTTCACCCCAAGCCATGCCCCAACCTGAACACCGACCACAGCGCCCTGCTCGACATATACCACACCGTAGATGCCCTTCCAGAAGTAAAGAAGTCGTTTATCGGCAGTGGCGTACGCTACGACCTGTCGATGCACAAAACCGGCGACGAGAATGTGGACAAAGTGAACCGCCAATATAATGAGGAACTCATCAGGTTCCACGTGTCAGGACGCCTGAAAGTGGCGCCTGAAAACACCAGCGACACCGTGCTCTTCCTGATGCGCAAGCCCTCTTTCAGTCTGTTCTACCAGTTCAAAGCCATATTCGACCACATTAATGAGACATACGGATTGAAGCAGCAAATCATTCCTTATTTTATTTCATCGCACCCCGGATGCACCGAGGAAGACATGGCCGAGCTGGCGGCTATCACCAAAGAACTCGACTTCCACCTTGAGCAGGTGCAAGACTTTACCCCTACGCCCATGACGGTGAGCACCGAAACATTCTACACCGGTTTTCACCCATACACACTCTTGCCAGTGCCATGCGCCAAGACGAAGGAGGAAAAACTCGCACAACGAAAATACTTCTTCTGGTATGAAAAAGCCAATAAGCCCGACATTGTGGCATCATTGAGGCGTATGCACCGCCCCGACCTCTTAGCGCGCCTCTACCCCGGCAGTACATCCACCTCCTATTCCAAGCCAGACAAATGTGAATGTTCCCCTAACCGTACAAACCGAGGGAAAGGCAACTATCACCCACACAAGGGTCCATCAGGCAGCTTCGAGCCCGCACACCCACACACCCGCCCTCGCAAAAAGCGGCGGTAAGGCACCCTGGGTAGCTGGCAGGCCAAATGCGCTATTCACTTCATTCATATTCTGAAAACACTAACTAACACTAATAAATATAATACACCTTATTTTTTATTATTATGACTATAGCTATTTTCACCATCACTTCTGCGCTTCACGATGAGACTGCTATCAACGAGGCCACCAGCCAGTTCTTAGGCACGCTAAATTTTAGCTACGATTTCAAGGGCAGCGACTTTAGCACCTATGGCGAAGCCGACCTCAACCTCATATATGTGCGCACCGGCGGCACAGAGGCCATTTTCAGAAAAATCCAGCCCATGCTCATGGAAAAGTCGTCACGCCCGTTCTATTTGCTCACCTCTGGCAAAAGCAACTCGCTGGCCGCATCTATGGAGATTCTGTCCTATCTCAATCTCAACAAATTGAGGGGCGAGATCATACATGGCGACACCCCATACATCAATTCACGAGTGAACGAACTCGCACAAGTGGAGTGCGCCGTAAAAAAGCTACAGGGTATGCGCCTTGGCGTGATTGGCAAGCCCAGCGACTGGCTCATATCAAGCTCGGCACAGCCGGCGGCAATCAAAAGCAAGCTCGGCATCAGCCTAATCGACATTTCCATAGACGAGGTGCTCGATGAGTTTAAAGCCATTCCAGAAGCGGATAAGCACAGCGAAGAACTCTTGGAAAAAGCGCCCACAAAAGCCATCAAAGATGCCACAGCTGGTGCTGTGCAGCTTTACCACACATTAAAGAATGTGGTGCGCCGTCACAATCTGAATGGTTTCACCATCCGCTGCTTCGACATGCTCAGCGTGCTGCACAACACCAGTTGCTATGCGCTTGCACGCCTCAATGCAGAAGGAATAGTGGCAGGCTGTGAAGGCGACATCCCTGCCATGCTGTCGATGGCTATCACACAGGCGGTGGCTGGTGTGTCGGGCTTTCAAGCCAATCCATCACGCATCAACCCCGAAACTGGCGAGATGCTGGTGGCGCACTGCACCATTCCGCTGAACATGGTGAGCCGTTACGAACTCGACACCCACTTTGAAAGCGGTATCGGAATCGGAATCCGTGGCTACATGCCCGAAGGCCCTGTCACTATATTTAAAGTGAGCGGCGACCTCGCTCGCCACTTCACGGCAGAAGCCACCTTGGAGCGAAATCAGGCTGAGCCTAATCTGTGCCGCACACAGCAAGTGCTGCGACTTGCCAATCCTGAGCAAGCCTCCTATTTCCTCACCGCTCCCATCGGCAACCACCACATCATCGTGCCAGGCCACCTCGCCGCCATCTTCCACGCCATTCTCTCCTCTGCTGGCACCGTCCTAAACGATTGACGAGCGATTCACATTTTGCGGTTTTTGCCTTGGCAAACTTTTTGCTATCTTTGCATAGCACATTGATTTGAATCATACAGTAAAAGAAAATAATAAAAAACTTCGATTTATGAATTTTGCAAAACCCTTGATTATGGCTTCAATGATGGCCGTAACAGCCACAGGGGCACACGCCGCCCCAAAATTCACGCCCGAACTGCTCAACTCGCTCGGACGTGTGAGCGACGCGCAGGTGTCGCCCGACGGCAAGAAGGTGCTCTATGGCGTAAGCACCCCAAACATCGAAAACAACAACAGCAACCGTGAGCTGTGGGTAATGGACATCAATGGCAAGAACGCCACACAAATCACCAGCACCGAGAAAAGCGAAACCAACGCCGTGTGGATAGCAGGCGGCAAAAAAATCGCCTTTGCCTATCCCGACGAGAAAGGCGTGAACCAAATGTGGGTGATGAACGCCGATGGCTCCGACCGCAAGTGCGTGTCGAAGATGGAAAAGGGCATTGAGGGATTCACACTCAGCCCCGACGAGAAAAAGGTGATCATCATTTCCACCGTGAAGTATGGCCAAACCACACAAGACCGCTATCCCGACCTCAAGAAAACCGATGGCCGCATCATCGACGATTTAATGTACCGCCACTGGAATGAGTGGACCACCGAAATTCCACACCCCTTTGTGGCTGAGTTCAACGGCGAGGCTGTGACCGGTGCAACCGATGTGCTTGAAGGCACGCAGTTTGAATCGCCTATGCGCCCTTGGGGAGGTGTGGAACAGTTGGCATGGCTGCCCGACAGCAAGAGCATCATCTACGTGTGCCGCAAAAAGACGGGCAAGGACTATGCCGTGAGCACCAACAGCGACCTCTACCAGTACGACATCGCCACAGGCAGCACCAAAAACCTCACCGAGGGCATGATGGGCTACGACAACAGCCCCATCGTGTCGAAAAGCGGAAAAATAGCCTGGCTATCAATGGAGCACGACGGCTATGAGGCCGACAAGAACCGCATCTTCCTGCTCGATGGCGACAAGCGAATCGACCTTACCGCAAAATGGGACTATAGCGTAGATTTTATCACCTGGTCGCCCGATGAGAAATACATCTATTTCATTTGCCCTTACCAAGGCACAATGCCCATTTTCCGCATGAATGTGGCGAACCAGAAAGTGGAGCAAGTGGCTGGCGGACAGTATGACTACGATGGTCTGCAATTCGCAGGAAAGGACTTGCTCGTCACATGCCGCCACTCATTCCTTGAGCCTAACGAAGTCTACAGCTTCAAGGTTGGAAAAGAGCCTGTGAAGCTATCACACGTCACCGACCCTATCATGAACACATTAGGTGATGTGAAGTGCGAGAAGATGATGATTCCCACCACCGACGGAAAGCAGATGACCACTTGGGTACTGCTTCCTCCAAATTTCGACCCTAACAAGAAATATCCTTCGCTCCTCTTCTGCGAAGGCGGTCCGCAATCTCCTGTGAGCCAATTCTGGAGCTACCGCTGGAACCTGCGCATCATGGCAGAGAACGGCTACGTGGTCATCGCGCCCAACCGCCGCGGACTGCCGGGGTTCGGCACTGAGTGGAACGCAGAAATTTCGGGCGACTACGCCGGGCAGTGCATGAAAGACTACCTCAGCGCAGCCGACTATATGAAGGAGCAGCCCTACATCGACGGTGACCACATGGGCGCAGTGGGTGCAAGTTTCGGCGGCTATTCCGTCTACTGGCTCGCAGGCAACCACCACAAGCGTTTCGCCTGCTTCCTCTCGCACGCAGGCATCTTCGACTTGCGCGCCCAGTACTGCGAAACCGAGGAAATGTGGTTTGTGAACTGGGACCTCGGCGGTGCGCCCTGGGACAAGGACAACGCGGTGGCAATGAAGAGCTATCGTGAGGCCGACCCTAAGAATTTCGTGCAGAACTGGGACACCCCTATTCTCGTGGTGACCGGTGAAAACGACTTCCGCATCTCCTACAGCCAGACCATGCAGGCGTTCAACGCAGCCAAGATGCGCGGCATCCCAGCCCGTATGATTCTCTTCCCGAGCGAATGCCACTGGGTGACCAAGCCACAGAACAGCATTCTCTGGCAGCGCGAATACTTCCGCTGGCTCGACCAATGGCTAAAGAAATAGCAAGTAAAGAGATTAGAGAGATTAGAGAGATTAGAGAGATTAGAGGGCGTTAAGCATTCGTCTTAACGCCCTCTAATCTCTTTTATCTTCATTAATTTTGAGAATAATAACTTTTTTTTGTAACTTCGCAAATGGCTATAAACCAACTAATTTATTAATTATCCATTTATTAACAGACAAACTTTAACTAAATGAAAAAAGCATTACTCTTGATGGCCATGCTGCTCGTTGTGGGGCAGGCTTGGGCATGGAAACCTAAATTCGTGGGGCACCGCGGCAGCTACAAGGGCGTGATGAACACCGCCGAGGCTTTCCGCAACGGCGCCGACTTCTATCACTACGACGGTCTGGAATGCGACGTGCGCGTCACCAGCGACGGTCAGTATGTGATCAGCCACGACGAAACCACTAAAGCGGTGGGCGGCAGTCTCACCATTGCCTCTTCCACCCTCGCACAGCTGCAGGCCGAGACCTACAGCCAGACGCGCGGTGGCGTGGCCTACACTGGAAAAATCTGCACCATCGCCGAATACCTCGACATCTGCAAGGAAAAGAATGTTTTCCCCGTGATTGAGCTGAAATGGGCCACTGGCATCAACAGCAATGACATGAGCAACTTCCCTGGCCTGGCAAAAATCATCAAAGACAAGGAAATGGCCGACAAGGTGGTGATACTCACCAGCATGAAGCCTTCACTTGAGTATGTAAAGACGAACTATCCCGAATTTAAATGTCAGTTCCTCTGTTCCACAGGATGGGATGGTGCGCAAGACTGGTGCAAAAAATGGAACCTCAACCCGAGCATCCAAGTGGGCGACTTCGACATCTACGCAGTGAAGACCTATGTGGAGAAAGGCATGGAAGTGGCTGCATGGACGGTCAATAGCCTCGCCACCTACAAGAGCGTGGGAGCTATGGGCGTGACCATGATCACCTGCGACTATCTCATGCCAAGCGAAATGCCCGAATTGGCCGACATCAACTGGGACGACGTAAAGCCCGTTCCAGATCCTCTTGAAGTGAAATGCGACACCGCTTACATCTTCAGCCGGGCGCTCGGCAATCTCCCTGAGAATTTTCCTTCCGGGCTCGACACCGATGCCTCTGCCTACAAGAGCGCACAGCAGGCATGTGTGATAGATGGCGTGTTCTACACCAACGACTACACTACCAGCACGTTGCTCGCTTTCAACGAAAACGGCTGGGTTAAGCACGGCTACCCCACTGGCACCAACTCCCACGGCATCTGCGCCGACGACGCTGGCAATCTCATACAGCGTGCCGACGGCATAGCAAAAGCGCCCAACACGCTCGTGCTCTACAAAAAAGGGTCGAATGTGCCTGTGACCGTGAAGTTTGAGCTACGCAACAATGGACAGACAAACTTTATCAGCGCAAGCGGTGACGTATTCTCTACAGAAGGTGGCTATATCTATTTCTTCCCCAGCAATCAGAAACTGGTGGAAGTGGTAAAAATTGCCAACGGCAAATTTGAGGAAGTCATCACATCTGGCACACTAAGCATCGCAGGAAGCACAGCTGGCGTGGTTTACCCCATCGGCAACGACCCACAGCACTTCATTTATCAAGTGCGTGGCAACGGCTATTACCTTTATAACAAAGAGGATATGGGAGGATTCGTGAGCGGGAAAACCAGCACCACTGCGCCTAATCGCAACAGCAGCTTAGGCGGCGCCATATTCAGCCTTGCCGGACACGACCTATTCATCCACGCCAGCGGCACTAACTACAACGGCGGATTCACCATTAAGGACGTCAACGCCAAAATGGCCTCCATTCTATCCATGCCCGTTCTCGGTACAGGTGGCTACTACGCCAACCCCTCAGTTGGTGCATGGTTCACCGTGGAGCCTATCGACACCGACCACGTATGGCTCTACGAATACTGCCAAGGCAACGGTTACGCCAAATACCAAATCTATGTGGGCGAGCCTTACGTTCCACTGCCATCGGGCATTACCGATACCTCCGCCAGCAAGAGCGTGAAAAGCGTATGCTACTTCAACCTGGCAGGCCTTCAAAGCCTTACCCCATTCAGCGGAGTGAATATTGAGGTGACCACATTCACCGACGGCAGCAAAGCATCTAAGAAAATCATAAGATAAACAAGTGGCACGCAATGTGCCAAAAAATCAAACATCATACAAAGACACAAAAAGGGCGGCACGCAATGTGAACGCCCTTTTAATATGACATTCACCACTCTTTTATTCATGATAATTGCATGCCTTAGTGAAAGAGGCGTGGTGCTTCAAACGTTTTTGAGTGACGTGTTGCACAAGCGAACGGAAATCACTAACTTTGTGACCTACATTAATAAACTTTAAGAAAGTGACCAACAACCCATTTATAAGCTTCAAGGAAAATCATCCAGTGCTGGCCAATTTTGTGCTGGTGATGATTACCATGGTGGCATTCCTCTACGCGTGCTACATCTCTTTAGACATTTTCACCGACCACGGCAACCAGACAAAAGTGCCTGACGTGAGATGGAAACTCATAGACCAGGCTATCGACATTCTTGAAGACGCTGGGCTCAACTACACTATCGACTCAATCTACAACGAGGACTATGCGCCAGGCGTGGTGACCGACCAAAGCCCAATTCCTGGTTCTGCCGTGAAATTCGCACGTCCTATTTTGCTGACAATGAATTGTCTGTATCCTCCGCAAGTGGCCATACCAAAAGATATCACCGATATGGCGGGGACTGATGGCGTGACCACGCTCAAAACTCTCGGATTCAGGCATGTGACCACCGACACCGTGCCAAGCGAAATGCAAGGCTTGATTATTGGCGTGAAGGTGAACGGCCGACCAGTGGCTGGCGGAACCAAGGCCGCGCTCAACTCTAAGATAGTGGTGACCATCGGTGACGGCTCCATGGACGCCATAGAGTTCGACCCGCTGGGCAGCGAGCGCGACACTCTCATCAAGCAAAAAATCAAAAGCGGAGAATTTCAAGTCGTCACCGACTCGATGGGCAATTCACGTCTCGTTCCTCGTTCCAAACGATAATATGGCAGAAGAATTTACCGAAATTGACGAATTTGACAGCTGTCATGCTGAAATACAGCAAGACTTCAGCGACCCTGATTTCAGCGAGAATGGCAGAGACTACTGGGAGCATTACCGGTTTGAAGTGGAAAAGGGGCAGGTGCTGCTGCGCATCGACAAGTACCTTGTGGAGCGCATTAAAGGCACCTCGCGTAACCGCATTCAAAACGCTGCCGAGGCACAGTGCATCCGCGTGAATGGCCGGCCAGTGAAGTCGAATTACCGCGTGCACCCCGGCGAGGTCATCACCATAGTGATGGACCGCCCACGCTACGAAAATGAGATAATAGCACAAGACATTCCCATCGACATCGTGTATGAAGACGAGTCGCTTCTGGTGGTGAACAAGCCTGCCGGCATGTGTGTGCACCCTGGCCACGGCAATTACGACGGCACACTGGTCAATGCCTTAGCTTGGCATTTCAAAGACAACCCCAACTACGACATCACCGACCCGCGCATGGGCCTGGTGCACCGCATCGACAAAGACACCTCTGGACTTCTTGTGGTGGCAAAAACGCCCAACGCCAAGACATCGCTCGGCAAGCAGTTTTTCAACAAGACCACCAAGCGGCAATATGTGGCAGTGGTGTGGGGCACGATGAAGGACACCGACGGCACCATCACAGGCCATGTGGGGCGAAGTCTGCGCGACAGGCTTCAGATGTGCGTTTTCCCTGATGGCGACCACGGAAAGCATGCCGTGACGCACTATCACACGCTCGAAAACTTGGCGCACGTGGCGGTGGTAAGATGCCAGCTCGAAACTGGCCGCACGCACCAAATCCGTGTGCACATGAAATATATCGGACACCCGCTCTTCAACGACGCGCGCTACGGAGGCGACAAGGTGCTTCGGGGCAACACTTCGAGCCACTACGCACAATTCATCCACCACTGTTTTGAAGTGTGCCCAAGGCAAGCGCTCCACGCCAAGACGCTGGGCTTTGTGCACCCCGTCACTGGACAGCAAATGGACTTCGACAGCGAAATCCCTGCTGATATGACCGAGCTGATAGAGCGCTGGCGCAACTACGCCGAAGGACTGGCAACCAAATAAACCACTATGACATAAGTCACTGCCGCAGTTTCTTTCACACATAGCTGATGTGGAAGCCCTAATCTTTTAACATCTCTAACTTAATATTGTATAAATTAACTACATTTTTGCGCCTCATTTCACCTCAATGTAATAATTTTGCACTGCCTAAATAGGCGCGTTACGCCGCCCTGCCCACCTTAGTCGGGACGGCCGGAAAAGGTGTACTTACACAGGCGCAATAGAGGCAACTCATAGAAAACAGACACAAACAGATTAATTAAATATTGCAACACTATGGCAGACTCTGTAAATATTAGAGAATTAAACGACTTGATTGCGAGCAAGCGCAATTTCATTGACGCCATCACCCAGGGCATGGACCAGACCATCGTGGGCCAGAAGCATCTTGTTGATTCGCTTTTGATAGCCTTGCTTGCCAATGGCCACATCCTGTTAGAAGGTGTGCCAGGACTGGCAAAGACCCTCGCCATCAAGACCCTCGCATCAATTATCGACGCAAAATACAGCCGCATTCAGTTCACCCCCGACCTTCTTCCTGCAGATGTGGTAGGCACGATGGTGTATAGCGTGCAGAAAGAGAAATTCGAGGTGAAGCAAGGCCCCGTGTTCGCCAATTTTGTGCTGGCTGATGAAATCAACCGTGCCCCTGCCAAGGTGCAGAGCGCCCTGCTCGAAGCCATGCAGGAGCGTCAGGTGACCATAGGCGACAGCACCTTCAAGCTCGACGACCCATTCTTAGTGATGGCCACACAGAACCCCATTGAGCAGGAAGGCACCTATCCCCTGCCAGAGGCGCAAGTCGATCGTTTCTTGATGAAAGTGGTGATTGGCTACCCCAACAAAGAGGAGGAGAAGCAAATCATACGCATGAACATCACCCCCACCACCAATAAGGTGCAGGCGCTAATCACACCTCGCGACATTGTAGAGGTGCGCGACATTGTCAACAAAATCTACATCGACGAAAAAATCGAAAAGTATATTGTCGATATCGTGTTTGCCACACGATTCCCATCAGATTACGGACTTGGCGAGCTGAAAAGCATCATCTCCTTCGGAGCGTCGCCCCGTGCAAGCATCAGTATGGCGCTTGCGGCACGAGCCTACGCCTTTCTCCGTGGCCGTGGCTATGTGATACCGGAAGACGTGCGTGCCGTTTGCCACGACGTGATGCGTCACCGCATCGGGCTGTCGTATGAGGCCGAGGCCAATAGCATTGGCGCCGACGAAGTGATTAGCCAGATTCTCGACAAGGTGGCAGTTCCCTAACCGCGCCTTTTTTACGCACGAGGCTTGTCAGGCAGCCCCCACTGCCGGCATCATTTTTCTATTCCGTGATAAGGTGAATGATGGAAAAGAGCGAATTATTAAAAAAAGTCAGAAAGATAGAAATCAAGGCGAAAGGGCTCTCGCAAAACATTTTTGCGGGTGAATACCACTCCGCCTTCAAAGGGCGTGGCATGACGTTCAGCGAAGTGCGCGAATATCAGTATGGCGACGATGTTCGCGACATCGACTGGAACGTGACTGCGCGCCAAAACCACCCCTACATAAAGGTGTATGAAGAAGAGCGCGAGCTCACAGTGATGCTGGTGGTGGACGTGTCGGGGAGTAAGGACTTTGGCGCCGAAGGTGAAACCAAACGCGACATGATGGCTGAAATTGCAGCCACGCTCGCTTTCTCAGCCATCGAGAACAACGACAAGGTGGGCGTGATTCTCTTTAGCGACAAAATCGAGAAATTTATTCCTCCAAAAAAAGGTAGAAAGCACATTCTACTCGTTATCAGCACACTGCTCAACTTCAAACCCGAAAACAAAGGCACCGACTTGAACTGCGCACTCGAATTTCTCACCAGTGGCATAAAAAAACGCTGCACCGCATTTCTTGTGAGCGACTACATCGATGGAGGCGACTACAGCAAGGCGCTCTCTATAGCAAACGGCAAGCACGACCTCATAGCCGTACAGGTGTACGACAAGCGTGAGATGCAACTGCCCGACGTGGGCTTGATGCGAGTGTATGACGCCGAAACCGGCGAGGAGCGGTGGATCAACACCAGTGCGAAGAAAGTGCGCGAGGCCTACCAGCGGTGGTGGTATCAGCGCCAATTGAAAATGAGCGAGAAGCTGAAGCGCAGCTGTGTGGACTTGGCATCAATAGCCACAGATGAAGACTACACCAAAGCACTTCTCGCCCTCTTCAAGCGTAGAGGCGTGGCACGCTGACCCCACCCCAGACACTAACTTTTTCGAGAAAAGAAGCGAATCAAAAAAATAATGAACAACAGGTCTATAACATATTTAATGATGTGCCTCGCATTTTTGCTCATACCGTTAGATATGGCGGCAAAAAACGAGAATGCGCTGATTTCTAAAGCCGAGCTCACCAACCATCACATCGTGATGGGCGACACCACCAGCATGAGAATTGAAATCGTGCAGCCAAAAAATGTGGTGGCGATGGCAGGACTGGAAGTGAAGGACTCCATCAGCAGCGCTGTGGAGCTTGGCGACATCATCGCGTGCGACACCACCGACTTGGGCAACAACCGCATTCAAATCAACGCCACCTACATTGTGCAAGCGTTCGACTCTGGTGAATGGCACCTCAATCCAGCCCTCGTTATCGAACCCGACACCATTAGGTGCGACATTCCACTTGTGATAAGGGTAAGCCCCGTAAAGGTGGACCCTAACGGCGACATCAAGGATTTCGCCCCAGTGCTTTCACCCATACGCAAGTGGCTCGACTATGTGCCAAACTGGGTGGTAACCCTCTGGTGGGTGTGGGTGCTGCTGCTAATAGCCGGTGCGCTGCTATTCGCCTATCTCAAGTGGTGGCGAAAAGGAAAGAACCCGCTACGCCGCGAGAAAAAGCGCAAACCGCCCTACGAGGAGGCCGTGGAAAGGCTTCAGTTGCTAAAAAGCAAGCAGCTATGGCAAAACGGGCGTGAAAAAGACTACTATACCGGGCTTACCGACATTTTGCGCGAATACATCGACAGGCGCTTCGGAGTGAATGCCGTGGAAATGACCTCCAGCGAAATCATGGACGCACTGAAGCACAACAGCGAAACCAAGCTCGTCAACGAGCAGCTCAGCGAAATTCTCGCCATCGCCGACTTTGTAAAGTTCGCAGGTCAGCGCCCGCTTGCCGACGACAATGAGCGGTCGTATCAGCGCGCACTCAACTTCGTGGACGCCACAAAGCCTCAACCCGTGGTGGAAGGAAAGGCTCCTGCCGACAATAATATTACACGTAACAACAAAAAGAAAAAGGAGGATAACAAAAAATGATGAATTTTGCACACCCAGGATTTTTGTGGCTTTTCCTCCTCTTCATACCACTTATCGCCTGGTATGTGTGGAGCCAGCGCAAGGCCAACCCCAGCATGCGTATGTCGTCGATTAGCGCCTTCAAAGAGCTTCCCACAAGCTGGAAAGTGTATGCCAAGCATTTTTCATTCGTGCTGAAACTCTCGGCCATGTCGTGCCTCATCATCATCTTGTGCCGGCCGCAGACCTACGACAAATGGTCGACCAGCGACACCGAAGGCACCGACATCGTGATGGCCATCGACATATCTGCCAGTATGCTTTCACGCGACTTACAGCCCGACCGTCTCGAAGCCGCCAAAAAGGTGGCAAGCGACTTCGTGGCCAAACGCGAGAGCGACAACATAGGACTGGTGATTTTTGCCGGGGAGGGATTCACACTACTTCCCATGACCACTCATCAGGCCACATTGCTCAACACCATCAAAGAAATCAGCATCAACATGCTTGACGTTGATGGCACAGCTATCGGCGACGGCATTGCCACTGCCATCAACCGCATCAAAGACGGAAAAGCGAAGTCGAAGAGCATCATCCTGCTCACCGACGGCACCAACAATTCGGGGGTGGTGGCACCGCTCACAGCCGCTGAGATTGCCCAAAAAGAGGGTATACGCATCTACACCATCGGACTGGGAACACGCGGCACCGCCGAAACACCGTATGCACAAGGCTACGGAGGCGAAATCCTCTACAAGCCTATGCCGGTGACCATCGACGAGCCTTCGCTGAAAAAAGTGGCGGAGATGACGGGCGGAAAATATTTCCGCGCCACCGACAACGATGTGCTCTCCAACGTGTTTAAAGAGATCGACAAACTTGAGAAAACGAAAATCGACGTCCAGAATTTCACCAACACTCAGGACTACTACATGCCTTGGGCATGGGCACTGCTGGCACTCGTGCTGCTGAATGTAGTGATGAGCTACACCGTGCTGCGTAAGATTCCTTGATGCCGATGGCTGCGCTCTTTTTCCCCGATTTTCTGAACAGAGTGAATATCAAACAAAAAAATAAACTACGAAATTAAAGGTTTTGGCTATGTTTAGTTTTGCTAATCCCGAATATCTATATCTCCTCTTGCTGCTTCCTGTTGTGGCAGGCTTGTTTTGGCTATCGTGGCGTTCAAAAGCGAAGAGAATAGCCAAATTTGGCCGTCCAGAAGTAGTGAAGGAACTAATGCCAGAGCAGTCGAAATACAAGCCATGGATAAGGCTTTCGGTAGAGCTTTTGCTGCTGGCCTCAATCATTGTCATCTTAGCGCGCCCACGAGGAGGCGCAGAGGAAACCAGCGCCACAATGAAAGGCATCGAGGTGATGGTATGCCTTGATGTGTCAAACTCTATGAACGCGGCAAGCTCCGACAATGCGCCCGACGTGAGCCGTCTGCAACGCTCAAAGCAAGTGCTTGAAAAATTAATCGACAGGCTCACAGGCAATAAAGTGGGGCTCATCGTGTTTGCAGGCAATGCCTATATGCAGATGCCTATCACTGGCGATGCGCAAAGCGCAAAAATGTATCTTGGCAGCATTAGCACCGACATGGTGCCCACTCAAGGCACCGCCATAGGCGCAGCCATCAACATGGCATGCCAGTGTTTTTCAAGCAATCCGCGCTCACAAAAGACCATTATCGTCATCACCGATGGCGAAAACTTTGAAGACGATGCCACCTCCAGCGCCGAGGAGGCACGCAAGAATGGCATCAGCGTGAACGTGGTGGGAATTGGCTCCGTGAATGGCTCACCCGTGCCGTCTGCTGATGGCGAAGTCCTCACCGACGACAACGGCAATCCCGCAGTCTCGAAGCTCAACGAGAAAGGAGCAATGGACATAGCCAAAGCCGGCAAAGGCATGTATGTGAATGGAGCGGCAAGTGATGCCGTGGACCAGCTTTCCAGCCAATTGGAAAAGCTATCGAAAAGTGACCTTGGAAATTACTCCTACTCGCTTGAAAATGAACTATTCCCGATTTTCGCTTGGATTGCGCTCGTGCTGCTGATTGCCGAGGTATTTATTCTCGACCGCAAAAACCCATTCCTCAAGCGGTATAACTTTTTCACTAAAAAAGCCAAAAAACAATGAAACATAAAGTATTCTCATATATCATGCTGTGCGGCTTGGCTCTGACCGCTCTCTGTGCCTGCTCCAGTCACTCCACCGACGAGCCTGCTCAAAGCACTAAAGCGGAGCGCAACTTCATTGTGGAGGGCAATGAGCAGTACGCTGGCGGCAACTACACCGAAGCTGAAGCCGCCTACCGAAAAGCCCTCACCGCCAACCCTAACTCAGCCATGGCTCAGTTCAACCTTGCCAGCGCACTTCTCCGTCAAGACACCAAAATGGGGAAAAACGCTCCAGCTCCAGCCTCCCCTTCGCCTGAGCAAGGTGAAGATTCGCAGCAGGAACAAATGAGCAAGCAGCTACAAGACGCTGTGGAGATTTTGAAGAATCTGGCTGAGAACAGCACCGACCCACAGATTGTGAGTGTGGCGGCGTATGACTTGGGCAACATCTCCTACCGCCAGCAAGACTATGGCCAAGCCATTGAGAGCTACAAGGAGTCGCTACGCAAAAATCCAAAATTCAACGACGCAAGATACAATTTGCGCATGGCGCAGCTAAAGCAAAACGACAAAAACAAAAATCAGAACAAGAATCAAGACAAAAATAAGGATAAAAAGAATCAAGATAAGGATAAAAACAAAGATAAGAACAAAGACAAGCAAGATAAAAAAGACCAAAACAAGAATCAAGACAAGCAAAGCCAGCAACAGCAACAGCAGCAAAAAGGCGGCATGAGCCAGCAAAACATGGAGCAAATCCTGCGCACCATGCAAAATCAGGAAAATGCCACGCAGCAGCGCGTGAATGCCGCCAGAGCTAAGCAGCAGGAAGGTGAGCGGTCGCGCACACGAAATAAGTGGTAAACACTTCCCCTCCCCCCTTGCCTCTGGACGTTATTTTTTATCACCCTTTTTTATAACAATGAAAATACTTCAACATCTTCTTCTCTATACAGCATTAGCGATAATGGCCACACTGCCTTCCATAGCCCAACGGCTCGAATATGTAGGAGGCGGCAGTATGGGCGGCGGAAAGTTTCAACTGGTGTATCAGTTGTCGGGCGCTTCAAGCCCCGGCACTTTCAATGCGCCAAATATCGATGGCGCAAAAAAACTGTTCCAGTCTGGAGCGCAATCCATCGGCTCAAGCTCAAGCACCACAATCATCAACGGCAAGGTGGTGGAGCACAGCAGCGGCAACGTGTATCGCTACACCGTCACCTACAAGGCCGATAAAGAAGGAGCACTGAAGGTGGGCACTGCATCAGTCACCACCGGTGGCAAAAAGATTGCGGCACAAGGCTTTAAGATGAACGTTGGCAAGGCTGAACGCCAGTCCCAGTCGCCACGGTCTATCCTAAGCCAGCTTCAAAGCAGAGGCACCGATGCGGAAGACCCATTCTCGCAAGGTGAGGAAAAAGCCGTCACCTCCAACGACCTGTTCGTGAAAATAGAAATGTCGAAAGCGCGTGTCTATGAGCAGCAGGCTGTGGTATGCACCGTTAAGCTCTACACAAAGTTCCCTATCAAGGAATTTATGCCACTCCAGCAACCGGAGTACAACGGCTTCCTCATCGAGGACATCACTCCTAAAATGGCGGGCACTGCGCGAGTGGAGAAATACAACGGTCAGAACTACTACACCGCCGTGCTCCGCAAAAGCATCCTATATCCGCAGAAATCAGGCAAGCTGACCATCAATTCGGGCGAATTCGACGTAATTCCCGTACAGCGCAGAGTGTATGTAGGCCTTAATAGCGCCATAGCTGTGCCTGTGGATGGCGACAAGCTGCGCATCAAGAGCAATAGTGCCTCCGTGCAAATCACGCCATTGCCGTCGCCCCGCCCGGCAGGATTCACCGGCGCCGTGGGCGAGTTCTCCATCAAGGACGACATCAAGCCAGCCTCACTGAAGACTTTCGCCACCGCCAACTACACCGTGACAGTGACGGGCAGCGGCAATATCAAATACATCAAGGCCCCAGCCATCGGCTTCCCGAAGGAATTCGACACTTTCGACCCTCAAAACGACTTTAAAACCTCGTCGGAAGGCGACGATGTGCATGGCAGCGTCACCTTCACTTATCAGTTCATTCCGCAGCAAGTGGGTGAGTTCAGCATTGCAGAAAGCGACTTCGTGTACTTCAACCCAAACACCGGAAAATACGAGACGCTCCGCATTCCTGCACACAAGCTCCACATAGCCAAAGGCAACGAGCAGTCTCAAAACAGCCGTGCCGACTCCGACCGTATGACCGACATATATCCCGTGCACGGCGGCGACATGAATTTGAGCCACACACACACGTTGATGCTCGACTCTGTGGCCTACTGGCTGCTCATTCTCGTGTCTCTATTCATATTTGTGAGCGTGCTCGTCTTTTACCGCAAGCAGGTGAAGGAGCGTGCCAACGTGCGGTTAATGCGTGTGAAGCGCGCCAGCAAGGTAGCGCAAAGGCGATTGCGGCAAGCCAAGAAATATATGGCAGCCAGCAACATCAACGCCTTCTACGCCGAGGTGCTCACAGCCACCTGGGGATACTTGAGCGACAAATTAGGCATTCCCGCGTCGGAACTCTCAAAGGAGAACATTGATGCCGAACTGGAAAAATATGGTGTAAACGAGGCACTGCGCAAGAGCGTGCTCTCGCTGCTTGAGAAGTGTGAGTTTGCACAGTATGCACCGCAGTTGAGCGGCAATGATATGCCCTCCATAATGACCGAAGCGGCCTCTGTAATGGACAAATTAGAAAATGTGAAACGAAAAAAAACTGTCGCATAATGAAAAAGACCTTATTGCTGCTTTTCGCAGCCTTCCTATATTCTGCGGTGGCGATGGCCACCACAGCCACAGACAATGCCGACAGCGCATACAGCCAAAAGCGCTATCAGGATGCCATTAGGATATATGAGTCGCAAGCCAAAGAAGCCGGCACCTCTTCCGACTTGTTCTATAATTTAGGGTGCGCACACTATAAGATGCAAGATGTGCCACAAGCCATCCTGTGCTTCGAGCGCGCCCTGGTTCTCGATCCCTCCAACCATGATGCCCGGGCTAATTTGCAATTCGTGCGGGAGAAGGAGAAAATCGACGACGGCACCTCGGACAGCTACGTCACAGATCTGGTGCTCACCAGCGTGGGCAAGCTCTCAAGCGACACTTGGGCCATCTATGCCGCCATCACCTTTGTGCTACTTCTGCTGGCAATTGCTGCTTACATATTCATGGACAGCATTCTGTGCCGGAAAATCGGCTTTTTTGGAGCAGGAGTGCTGCTTGTGGTGTTCGTCGCCGCCATGGCGTGCGCTTTCTATCAGCGCTCCGTGGCCACAAGCCACACCAATGCCATCGTGATGACGCAGTCTGCCACGCTCAGCACAGCGCCACACACGCCCTCTGGCAAGGAAGTGGCATATCAGCTCAAAGGTGGCACCAAGGTTTGCATCATCGACTCTGTCCAGACGAGCGGAAAGCCTGCCGACATTTGGTTCAAGGTGGAGTCGCCCCGCCAGCAGCCCGCATGGATCAACGCCACCAATATAGAAAAAATCTAACCCTTTCCACTGTATATGCTTGAATATTTAAGGCAACTTGATGCAGAGCTCCTCTGTGCCATCAATGGCTGGCACTGCCCCTACTCCGACCAGCTGATGTGGATCATATCCGGAAAATTCTCGTCAGCGCTCATCATTCTGATGATACTGGCTCTTTTGGCGCGCCACCGCAAGTGGAGACAGATGCTCACACTGATAGTGATGGCAGGAGTGGTGGTGCTTCTGGCCGACCGCATTTCCTCTGGAATTATCAAGCCCATGGTGGAGCGGCTGCGGCCCACCCACGATCCATCGTTAGAGCACATCGTGCATGTGGTGAACGGCTACCGTGGCGGACTGTACGGCTTTGTGTCGAGCCATGCCGCCAACCTTTTCGGCATAGCCACACTCATCAGCCTCGTGGCAAGAAACCGCGGCACATGGATAGCTATGATGGCATGGGCCGCGGTTGTGAGCTACAGCCGCATATATCTGGGAGTGCATTACCCAGGCGATGTGGTAGGTGGCATCATCATAGGCGTGGGAGTGGCACTGGCAGTGCACTGGGTGTGGAAAAAACTACAGAAAAAGTGCGGCTTCCCCCACCCCGGCACACTCCTCGATGCTTCCGAAGCAAGGATTGTAAATGCCACCATCGTGTTTAACTTGCTGATAATAGCCATTATCGCCGCTGTCAAAACTTTTTAGAGAAAAATAACTTCAAAAATATTTTGTAATTACCGAATTTTATAATAATTTTATAGCATAAAACAATAAAATAAAACCATTTATTAACTAATTTAATTCATATAATCATGCCAAAAACAATTCCTTTCAAAGAACTGCGTCGAATCAAAGACAGCTTGCCTAAAGGTTCAATCCACAAAATTGCGGACAAACTGAACATGACTGACCAATCAGTGCGTAACTATTTCGGTGGTTCAAATTACGAATACGGAAAAAACATGGGCGTACACATTGAGCCAGGGCCCGATGGTGGCTATGTGGTCCTCGACGACACTAAAATTTTAGACATGGCCCTTGAAATTCTCGGAGAGAAGGAGGAAGCCTAAAAAGCAGAGAAAAGAAATTCACAGCATGGGGCCATTGCATCGCGCTAAGCGAATGTAAGGCTTCATGCTCTCTTTCATTTGCCGCCACATATATCACATACTTTTTCTTCATTTCACCATCACCTTTTATCACACCTAACCCATCATGGCAATCCATAGCAACAACGACCCCAACCGTCTCATCACTCTCGCCATTCACACCTACGACCGCGCCGTGGTGCTTAAATCGCAGCTTGAGCAAGCTGGCATCACATCGGTGCTGCACAATGTGAATCTGTCGGAACCAGTGGTGTCGGCTGGCGTGCGTGTGCGCATTCGCGAAAAAGACTTGCCCAAGGCGCTGACGGTGGTGGAGAGTGAGCACACAGCACCTCCAAGTGGAGTCTCGCCACAGAAAGGAATGAGGGTGCTTATTCCCGTCGACTTCAGCGACTACTCCGTCAACAGCTGCATCGTGGGGTTCGAATATGCCCACCGCTACCACGGCAGCGTGCTACTGCTGCACGCCTATATGAATGCCGAGCGCAAATTCTCTCTGCCTTTCGGCAGCGACCGCTACGAGCGTGGGGGCGACGACGACAGCACGCTACGAGCCAAGGCACTGCTGGCCATGAAGGACTTCCGCGCTAAGCTGGAAAAGATGGTCATAGATGGCACGCTGGCCAACGTGGTGTTTGAAACGGCCGTACGCGAGGGCGTGCCGGAGCAATGCGTGCTTAACCTTGCCGAAGAGGTGAGCGCGCAGCTCATCGTGATGGGAACGGCTGGCGCAAGTCAGCGCGAACGCGCGGCACTGGGCAGCGTCACCGCCGAAGTGCTCGACGCCTGCAAATTCCCCATTATGGCCATCCCCAAAGACGTTGAGGCCTCACGGCTGGCAAGGGTGAAGAATGTGGTGTTTTTCAGCAACCTCATTCAAGACGACTTGCTTTCGTTCGACCTCTTCTCACACCTGCTGGAAGTGGGCGAAATGAAAGTAAGCATTGTGCCCGTGATAGAGCGTCGCAGCAATCTCAAATACACCCAGGAAGCCAAACAGCAAGTGATGAACTACTGCAAGGAGCACTATCCGCAATGCAAATTCCAAATGTGTGATATGCCCCTCAATGGCGACCTCGACGAGTTCAAAAAATTTGCAGATGAAAATAATATCGACCTTATCTTGATTCCAAACAAAAAAACAAATATCTTTGCACGGCTATTCAATCCAAGCATTGCACACCGTGTGCTGTTCTCATGCGACACCCCCTTGCTGGCAGTGCCCATATAGAGAGTGTGTGGCATGAATATACACGCAGATCACGCAAAAGCATATAGATAGACACACACTATTCATCACACTTTTTTTACCACAATGAAATTACAATCTTTGATTCTCGCCGCCACCATCTCGCTGTCAGCCACGCCTTTCATGGGCTCGCAGGCTAACGCAGCCACGCAAATCACAGCATTCAGCCGCAACGGGAAATCAGCCCACGCCAAGCAAATGCACCGCGTGTTCGCCCTTTTGAGCAAGGGACGTTACGCTGAAGCATGGAAAGAACAGATCTCGCTTGAGAACACAATCGGCACCAACCCCCAAGCCTACGAGAATGCGCTCTACCCGCTCTACGATCTGAGCCGCGCCATGTTTATGGTATGCCCCACGAGCCAAGGAGTGGATATAAAGTACGATCCATGGACAGCTATCCAGCTGGTCAGAAACGTGTATGTGCGTGGTATAGGCATAGAGGAAGCCAACGCATTTCTTGGAGCCGACGACATACAGCTATCCACCGACCTTATCTGCAATATAGTGGAAAAGCGACTGATTGAGTGTGTGAAAACCCAGCACACCGCACAAGCCTACCGCGAGTTGCTCACCGTGCTCAGCCCCGACAACCCTGCCTACAAATATGCATCCGAGCAAGTGGCCATCTTAGAGTTCGACGAAAGCTGCTCCACCTCGGCAGGATGCCACAGCTACCTCCGCAACTACCCCAACTCCCCCTTAGTGAACAAGGCCAAGGATCGACTATTGAAACTTGATTTCGCCCACGCCAAAGAGGCGAACGACGAGAACACATGGAATAAGTTTATCGCCGACTACCAACTGGTCACCGCCGCCACCACCCAAGTGAGTGAAGCAAGAAAGGCTTTGACACGCTTGCAGGAAAACCGCCTATGCAGTAAGAACGTGCCACTGTCGGAACTCGACCAGTATGCCTCCACACATCGCCGCGAAGCAGAAAACAGAGTGTTTGTGGCTTACGACAACCTCATCAACCTTCCCACCCACTCCTATCGGTTCATGAGCCTGAAGCTCAATTTTGGTGGCTTGGTGGGCACCGTTACCGAGACCATCACCGAAAGCACGGGCACAGTGACCCAGAACCGCTACAAATTCAATGCACAAGGCCTGCTCACCGAGGCATACAACGGCCGCACAAAAGTGCTCACCATCTACACCTACGGCCACGACATGCGGCACGGCTACTATCCTGCCACCAAGAAAGAGAAAGGCAAAACCTATACCTACAAATGCACATACACACCCAGCGGGAGGCTGGCGCGCATCACCTGCACCGACGGCAGCACCGTATGCTACGCCTACGATGCCGAAGGCCGAATCACAGAACGAAGCGAAACAGCGGCAAGCGGCGGCAAGCGCACATCCACCTACAAGAGCGGCAAGATACGTACAGAAAAAACGGGCGACACCACCCTCCGATTCTCACGTTACGATGGCAGCCAAGCCACCCAAATCACCTCAGAAAAAGGAAAAACCAAGCACGAATGGCGCTACACCTACACCCCTGGCGCCGCCGGCCACTGGACCCGTGTCCGCGCCACCCTCGACGGCAAGCCCCGCCTCACCATCACCCGCACCTACCGCCCCTAACCCACCTCACATCTATAAGCTGTACTTCGCAAAAGGGTTTGGAACTGGTTTGATTTATTTAAGGGTGGTGAGGATGAAAAGCCACAGAGGACAGAGCACGAAGAACACGGCTGAAAGCAGGAAGAACTGGCGGCGGATGAATGCGCGCTCAGGCTTCTGGAATGCTCCGTTGAGGAAGGTGAAGGCCGACATGAACAGGAAGAAGTCGTCCAGGTAACCAAGCCACCCTATGCGGTCGAAGTCGATAGGCATCACTAAATATGCGATGGCGAGCAATATATACACTACCGCGCCTATGCGCAGTGCCTTCATCTTTACGGGAGATATTATTTGTTTGTTCATTTTGCTATCGTTCATCATGCTCTTTGCTTTGTAAAACATTATTTGTCAGATTTTTTCAGTTCCTTCCAGCCTATCTGAAAGAAATCCTGCTCAAAATCCTTTGGGCGCAGAACCTTGCCATCATAGATTACAATGTCGATATCTATCGGAACCTGTTCCTGCTGCCTCATCTCTTCGGTGCGTCCCTCTTCCAGCTCACGCAGCTTCAATGCCTGGTTAAGCCTTTTACACGACAGATTGCACCACACCGTGGCCACTGCGTTCCAGTAAGTGGAATTGCCGTGGAGCGCTTTCGTGCCGTAGGTGGAAGAGCACCGAAACGGTGGATACGACTTCTCCAGCCAGTCAAGTGTGTCGATTACTTTCATCAATCCTTCGGGCACATTGCTTGCCACGCTCAGCACTGCCTTTTTCATTGCCGCACCCCTTTCATCGACAAGGCTATCCGCTTGCGGTCAAGGTCCACATCTATCACGCGCACACGCACATGCTGCCCTATGTGCACCACCCGAGCGGGATCACTCACACGGTGGTCGGACAGCTGCGATATGTGCACCAGTCCATTCTCGTGAATGCCTACGTCAACAAATGCGCCAAACTTGGTGATATTGGTCACCTTGCCGTTAAGCTCCATATCCTTGTGAAGGTCCTTGATGTCGGCCACGGCATCGTCAAACTCAAATGTCTCTATCTCACTGCGCGGGTCACGCCCAGGCTTGTCGAGCTCGTTCATAATGTCGGCCAGCGTGGGAATACCCACGTTATCAGTCACGTATCGCTTAATATCGATAGAGGCACGCTTCTCCTTGTCGGCCATCAGTTGTGCCACAGAGCATCCACAGTCCCTTGCCATCTGCTCCACTATGGCGTAGCTTTCTGGGTGCACGGCAGAATTGTCGAGAGGGTTGTGGCTCTCGGGCACGCGCAAGAAGCCCGCGGCCTGCGTAAAGGTCTTCTTTCCCATTTTCGGCACCTTCATAATGTCGGCTCGCGAACGGAAATCGCCATTCTCTGCGCGATAGCTCACAATCTTCTCCGCAAGGGCAGGACCAAGGCCCGACACATAGGTCAGCAATTCCTTGCTCGCCGTGTTGATGTTCACGCCCACGCTGTTCACGCAACTTTCCACAGTGAAGGTAAGAGCGTCTTTCAGCCGATTCTGGTCCACGTCGTGCTGATATTGCCCCACGCCTATCGACTTCGGGTCGATCTTCACCAGTTCTGCCAATGGGTCGAGCAGCCGGCGGCCTATCGACACCGCCCCTCTCACGGTCACATCCTTGTCGGGGAACTCTTCACGAGCCACCTTGGATGCCGAGTAAATGCTCGCGCCATTTTCACTCACCACATACACATCCACTTTTCTGCCGTGCCGCAGGCGCTTGAGGAATCGCTCCGTCTCGCGGCTTGCCGTGCCGTTGCCAAGCGATATGGCATCGATGGCGTATTGCTCCACCAGGTCGCACACTTTCTGCGCAGCGCCGTCGATGTCGTAATGAGGCGCGGTAGGATATATCACATCGTGGTGCAGCAAATTGCCGTTCTCATCAAGGCAAACCACCTTACAGCCTGTGCGGAATCCCGGGTCCACCGCCAGTATGCGCTTATGTCCAAGTGGCGGTGCGAATAGCAGTTGGCGCGCATTCTGCGCAAACATTTCGATGGCTTCCTCATCGGCCCTCGATTTTGAGAGCGAGGCAAATTCCGTTTCGATGGACGGACGCACCAGGCGCTTGTAGCTGTCTTCAGCAGCATCTTCCACCAGCTGTGAGGCCTCGCCACCGCCTTTTACCACGATGCGGCACACATTGTCAATGGCACGCTCATCGTTGATGGCGATGCCCACTTTCAGGAATCCCTCCTTCTCACCACGGCGTATGGCAAGAAGCTGATGCGACGACACACGGCGCAGAGGCTGGCTGAAGTCGTAGTAGTTCTCATAATTGCGCCCTTCTATCTCCTTTCCTTTCACAAAGTGGGAAGTGAGCACCGCGTCGTGGCGAAATGCGCGGCGCACGCTATTTCGCACAGCCTCGCTTTCCGAAATCCATTCTGCTATAATGTCCTGAGCGCCGGCAATGGCAGCACCCACATCGGCCACGCCATCGGAGAGAAACCGTTGCGCGCGTAAGCGAATGTCGTCGGAGTGCTGCGCCATAATTATTTTAGCCAAAGGCTCAAGCCCTTTTTCGCGGGCCACCTCAGCGCGCGTGCGGCGTTTGGGTTTGTAGGGCAGATATATGTCTTCAAGTTTGTTGGCTTCCCAGCAGTTCATAATGCGTGTGGTCAATTCATCTGTGAGTTTGCCCTGAGCCTCAATACTTTTCATAATAGAGGCTTTACGCCTTTCAAGTTCGTTATAGTAGTTCAGTCGGGTTTCCACCGACTGTATGGCAATCTCATCGAGGCCACCAGTCGCCTCCTTCCGGTATCGACTGATAAATGGAATACTGTTGTCCTCTAAAAGCAGCCCCACAGTGCCAGTCACTTGGTGCAGCGGAATATTGAGTTCTTGTGAAATTAGTTGTGATATTTTGTCGGCCATAGGTATATATAAAGGGTTATTTTTTCTTTTTTGACTTTAATGTGACCACGGTGATTTCGGGCTTCACTCCTATGCGCATGGGTATGCCCACTTCACCCACGCCAGTATTCACAATCAGCGCCTCGTCGCCTTTTCGGTAGGTGCCACCCCAATAAGGCGATATAAGCCTTGCAGGAGATATTCGCGTGCCAAAGAGCGAAAGTGCCATTTGCATGGCATGGGTGTGTCCCGACAGCATCAAATCAATGTGCCCCGCGTCGGTATAGTTGTCCCAGATGTAAGGCACATGCTGGAGCACTATCTTGTAGATATTAGGATTTGTGATCTGTGGATACACCGCGCGAAGATAGTCTGGGATTTGCCAATGTGGCGGACGAAAACTGTGCAGCCCCACCACCACAATGCTGTCAGCACCCCGGTGGAGCGCAGAGGTGGAATCGTTACACACCGTCCATCCCATCTTTCTCTCAGTCAGCGTCAGATTGAGCGAGTCGGCAAACCACTCTTTCTCTGAAGTCCACGGATAGTAGGTCTTATAGTCGTGATTGCCGGGAACTGCCACCACACCGTCTGTGGCACGCAGCCTCGATAACACCGGCACAAAGGGCGCGACCTCAGCGGAATGACGGTTCACCAAATCGCCTGTGAAGCATATCAGATCTGCATTTTGGGCATTTATGCTGTCCACATACTCTGCCACGAATGCCGTGTCGGTGCCATACGTTCCCACATGCGCATCGCTAAACTGCACGATGCGGTAGCCGTCGAACGCTGGAGGAAGCTGGTCGCTTACTATGGTCACCCGGTGCACTTCAAGCGAGCGAGTGGTGACAAAAGTGCCCCACACCTCTTGGATAACCAGAAAGATGAATACCAGCACAGCCGTGTAGCGCACCAATCGCCGTGTGCCATGCCACAGGCATTTTAGCCAAGAGAGGGAATAGATAAGCAGCGACACTATTTTAGGACACTGAATACCGTAGAATGCAAGCAAGGCATACATCGCTATGCGCACATACTCATCGGTGCGCATAGCCGACAGGCACACTGCCACACACAGCACCACATACAGCACTGCGCTTACCCCACAATAGATTGGAGCAGCCCACCGTGGCCACACCCGCGAGCGGTGCAACCGGCGGTAAGCGAAAAAGTCGACAGCCAGATTCACCGCCAAGGCTATCAGCAAAGGTATCCAGTGCAGCTTCATCGGTCCATCACTTCAATGCCTCAAGCTGGTTAGTGAGTGGATTGGAGTACATCTCGAGCATACACTTGTACATGAAGTTGCGGTCGAGGTCGTTATACGGCACCTGCACCTTCTCGATTTGCCCGTTGAGATAGCCCTTGAAGGCCTCACGCTCCTCCGGTGTGTACTTGTCGGCGAAGTCACGGTTGTCGAACAGTATGTCATGGGCTATATAGTTGGTCTTGAAAATCTTATAGTTACTATGAATTTCATGATCGATAATCGTGCACACGCGCCTAATCATCAGCAGCTTGTCAAGGTCGGCAGGGATAGTGTCGAGTTTATCGTTGATGCAGGGCATAAACGTGTAGTGAATCTTGCCCTTGTAGCCCATAATGCCCGTCTGCATACTCAGCAAATCGTCGTTCTGGCTCTTCTTATAGTTCGGATCTTTGCTCTTGAGCAGAAATTCAGTGGCCTTTAGGTAGTCGTTGGGGTCGTATTCATAGCTCAACGCAATGGGAGCTATATTAAGCTCCTTCAGGCTATCGAGCATCGGCACTTCTCGGTTGCCGTAGGTGAGCATCTTTAGCAAGCTCTCCTGCGTGCGGTCGTTGCTGTCTTTGCATCGTCCCTCTCGCTGCGCCAACCACACCGAGGCATTCTTCTCCTTGATGGCAAAATGGATATAGCGCGAAAGCTGCACAGCGGCAGCAAGGGTCTGGAGGCGGCCAAGGTTGCGCTTCACGATAAAACTCTTGTTCAGGCGCACCAATTTGGTGATCCAGTCGTAAATCAAAAGATTGTTACCAATGGCTATCTCCACAGTGTCGTGGTCCTGTGTGGAGAGCAGATAGCTCAGCAGCGCAGAGTCGAGCACGATGTCGCGGTGGTTGGTGATGTGCAGATATGGTGTGTCCTTGTCGAGGTTTTCCATTCCGCTGAAGGTGAGGCCGTCGCTCGTTTTGGCAAGAATTCCGCTCACAAGCGGGGCCATGATTTTCTGTTGGAACTCCTGCTTAGAGTTGAGACTCAGAAGAAGGCGCGACACATCCGAGAACTTCTTGTCGGGCATCACAAACTTCACAACATACTGAAACATTGGCTCTTCAACCAAAATCGACATCTCGTTATGAAAGTCCTTGTCAGAGATTGGGCAAATGTCGGCAAACTCTGCAGGAATAACTACATTTTCTTTCTCCATAATACTAATTCGTTCAGAAGGTGAATACTCAATCCAAAGTTACCAATTAAATATCAAACAAGCAAACCCATAACATAATTTAATACAGACAAAGCCGGCTTAATCTACCAAATTCAAACACCCAGCAGAGTTTAACATTGCCGCCTCTAATTTTACTCTAATTTTAATGAACAATTAATAGGTATATTCCGAGAAAATCACTATCTTTGGAAGTGCATTGCATAACTAATTAAAATCAAAAACGAAACCAAACTGTAGAAAAGTCAATTTTTCTCTCGCATGAAGTACTTGAAGCTACCAAATAACGAAACCCGCATTCTGCCTTTCTACCTGGCTATGGAAGAATTCGCCGCCAGAATCATCGGTGATGACGACATCTTCTTCATGTGGCAAGTGGCCCCCACCGTGATTTTCGGACGGAACCAGCTTATCGCCAACGAGGTGAACATGCCCTACTGCCGTGAGCACGGCATCGCCACCTACCGAAGAAAGAGCGGAGGAGGCTGCGTGTTTGCCGACATGAGCAACATCATGATGAGCTACATCACTCGCAGCGACAATGTGGCGCACACTTTCTCTCGCTACACAAGCGCCGTGGTGGCCATGCTGAAAACGCTGGGGCTGAACGCGAGCGACAATGGCCGAAACGACATCCTCATCGACGGACGCAAGGTGAGCGGCAATGCCTTCTACCACCTACCTGGCCGAAGCATCGTGCATGGCACCATGCTTTTCGACACCGACATGGCACACATGCAGGGTGCCATCACTCCCTCTACCCAGAAATTGGCATCGAAAGGCGTGAGCAGCGTGCGGAGCCGCATCACCACCCTGAGCGAGCATCTGGTCGGAAGAATGGGCATTGAGCAGTTTAAGGCGTTCGTGAAAAATGAGCTGTGCGATGGCGAGACTCTTCTGACAGAAGCCGACGTCAGGAGTATTGAGGAAATTATGCAAAGCTATCTCACCCCAGAATTCATATACGGCAGCAATCCCCGATGCACCACATCATTCAATAAGCGAATCGATAACGTAGGAGAGTTTCAAATCAGCATCGAACTTGACCACAACGTAATCAAGGATATAAACATAGCTGGCGACTTTTTCGTGCTTGGAAGCATCGACGAGTGTATCATCGCGCCACTGAAAGGCGTAAGATACACCCGTGAAGCCGTGGCAGAGGCGCTAAAAGCCCTCGACGCAGGCACTGTGATCGCCAACATCACTACACAGCAACTAATTAATGTCATCTTAAGCTAACAAAACAAAAAACCAACTTTTTTTATTATGAGCGAAGAAATGAAAGTAACCTGTCTGCACGACAAACATGTGGCCTTAGGCGCACAGATGAGTCCCTTTGGCGGCTTCGACATGCCTATCCAATACAAGGGCATCGTGGAAGAGCACAATGCAGTTCGCCACCATGTGGGCGTGTTTGATGTTTCGCACATGGGTGAAGTGGAAATCACTGGACCAGAAGCGGAAATATTTGTCAACTACATATTCACCAACGACATTTCCAATGCCCCAGTAGGCAAAATATACTACGGCATGATGCTATACCCCGACGGAGGCACCGTAGATGACCTGCTGGTGTATAAAATGGGCGAGAACGACCTGTTCTTGGTCATCAACGCTGCCAACATCGATAAAGACGTGGAATGGATAATGGAGCACGCCAAAGATTTCAACGTGAAGGTGGACCACCAGAGCGACAAGTATGGCCAGCTTGCAGTGCAAGGGCCAGAGAGCGAACACACGCTGAAAGAGGTCCTTAAAATTGATGCCGCCGACTTGGTGTTCTACACTTTCAAGACGATGGAATATGATGGTGAGACCATTATCGTGAGCCGCACTGGCTACACCGGCGAAGACGGCTTTGAAATTTACGCGAGCCACACCGTCATTGGCAAGATGTGGGACCAGCTCATTCAAGCCGGTGTGCAGCCATGCGGCCTCGGATGCCGCGACACGCTCCGCTTTGAAGTGGGCCTGCCCCTCTATGGCGATGAGCTGAGCGCAGAAATCTCGCCCATCGACGCCACCCTCGGTATGTTTGTAAAGCTCGACAAACCGGGCGGATTTATCGGTCAGGAAGCCTGCGCCAAGCAAAAAGCGGAAGGCAGCCCCAAAAAGCTCGTGGGGCTGGAGCTACACGACAAGGCCATAGCCCGCCATGGCTACGAAGTGCTGAAGGGCGACATGGTGGTGGGCTACATCACCACAGGCTACCGTGGCATTTCTGTGGAGGGAAAGAGCCTGGCATTTGCGCTCGTGGACCGCGCCGTGGGCAACCTTGGCGATGAACTGAACGTGAAAATCCGCAAGAAGGTGTTCCCTGCCACCATTGTGAAAAAGAAATTCTACAAAAAATCATACAAGAAATAAATCAAACACATAATTCAAAAAAAAAACGACAACTATGAGCAAGATTATTGAAGGATACTATTACAGCGAATCACACGAATATGTGAAAGTGGAAGGCGACATGGGATTTGTGGGCATCACCGACCATGCCCAGCACGAACTCGGCAACGTGGTGTATGTGGATATGCCTGAAGTGGACGACGAGGTGAGCGCAGGCGAAGAGTTTGGCGCAGTGGAAAGCGTGAAAGCTGCCAGCGACCTATACTCGCCCGTTAGCGGCACCGTAGTGGCTGTGAACGAGGCTCTTGAAGACGAGCCTGGCCTCATCAACACCGACGCGTTTGAAAACTGGATTATGAAAGTGAAGCTGGCCGACAAGAGCGAGCTCGACGGCCTTATGGACGCCGCAGCCTACAAGGCTTTCATTGGCGAATAACCCCGTTACAAGCCAAACCTATATGCACATAGAAGGCTGAGGGGCGTGCTTACGTCCAAGCCTCTCAGCCTTTTTATCTATAAAAAACGCAACTAATTGTAATTATGAGCTATAAATTTTTCCCACACACAGAGCAAGACATACGCTCAATGCTCAAGACCTGCGGAGAAACCAGCCTCGACGGCCTTTACAAGGACATTCCCCAAGACCTGGTAATGAAAAAGGAGTATGCCCTGCCGGAGGGATTAAGCGAAATTGAGGTGCGCAAGTTCTTCAACGGGCTGGCCGAGGGCAACGAGACGCTGAAATGCCTGATTGGCGCAGGCTGTTACGACCACTACTCGCCATCTGTGGCAAGCAACATTGTGGGTCGAAGTGAATTTCTCACCTCCTACACCCCCTACCAGGCTGAAATATCACAAGGCACGCTCCAATATATTTTTGAATACCAAAGCATGATGGCTTCGCTCACTGGCATGGAGGTGTCAAACGCGTCGATGTACGACGGATGCACCGCCACGGCAGAAGCTATGATGATGGCTGTGGCAGCAGCCAAGAAGCGCAACAAAGTGCTGATTTCCGCCACCATCAACCCTATTGTGCGCCGTGTGGTGGAGACCTACGCTAAGTTCCACGGCGTGACGCTCGACACGATTGCCGAAAAGGATGGCGTGACAGACCGTGCCGACTTCGAAGCCAAAGTGGCAGCAGATGATGTGGCGGGCGTGATTGTGGCAGCCCCTAACTTCTACGGCATTGTGGAAGACTACACCGGATGGGCCGACATCTGCCATGCGCACAAGTCGCTTCTGATCATGAACTGCGTGGCATCTGACCTTGGCGTGCTGAAAACGCCTGGCGAATGGGGCGCCGACATTGCAGTGGGCGATGCCCAGAGCCTTGGCATTCCCATGAACTTCGGCGGGCCATACGTGGGCTACTTGTGCACCAGCAAGAAGCTCATCAGAAAGATGCCCGGACGCATAGTGGGCGCCACCACCGACTTAGACGGCAAGCGCACTTTCGTGCTCACCCTGCAAGCCCGCGAGCAGCACATCCGCCGCGAAAAGGCCACGAGCAACATCTGCTCCAACGAAAGCCTGATGGCGCTTTATGTGACGGTGTATATGGCGCTGATGGGCAGCGACGGGCTGAAGGAAGTGAACGAGCTGGGCTACAGCGGAGCGCACTATTTGGCCGAGAAGCTGTGCGCACTTAAAGGCTTCAGCATGGCTTACCCCGGCAAGCCTTTCCTTAATGAGTTTGCAGTGAAATTTGATGGCGACATCGACGAGCTGCAGAATGTTCTGCTCGACTACAGCGGTGTGCAGTTTGGACTGAAAATTGCCGACCACACTTTGCTGCTATGCGTCACCGAAACCACCAGCAAAAGCGAACTCGATGAAGTAATACTAACCTGTAAAGCCTACACGGAAGGAGAATACGAAGATGAATAATACTTATTATGGGAAGCTCATTTTCGAGCTGTCAAAACCAGGGCGAAAAGGATACTCCTTACCACAAAACGAACTCGCCGACTATAGCCTGACGCAACTACCAGAGTGCCTACTGCGCTCCGGCGAGCCTGACCTGCCAGAGGTGGACGAACTGACCGTGGTGCGCCACTACACCAACATGAGCAACAACAACTTCGGTGTGGACACTGGTTTCTATCCATTAGGGTCGTGCACGATGAAATATAATCCTAAAATCAACGAGGAGATAGCAGCACACCCTAAGTTCACGGGGCTTCACCCTCTTCAAAACGAGGAGACCGTGCAAGGCGCACTGGCTGTCTATTATCAGTTGCAGCGCAGCCTGTCGGAAATAGCGGGTATGGCAGAATTCACGCTCAACCCATTTGCCGGCGCACACGGTGAACTCACGGGGCTGATGGTGATTCGCAGCTACCACGCCAGCCGAGGCGACACGAAACGCACCAAAATCATCGTCCCCGACAGTGCACACGGCACCAACCCCGCAAGCGCCGCAGTATGTGGCCTCGATGTGGTGGAGGTGAAAAGCAAGCCCGACGGGCGAGTGGATGTGGATGACCTAAAACCTCTGCTCGACGACACCATAGCCGGCATGATGATGACCAACCCCAACACACTGGGACTTTTTGAAAACAACATTGCCGAAATTGCAAAACTCGTGCACGACTGCGGTGGCTTGATGTACTACGATGGAGCAAACCTCAACCCACTGCTCGGCATGTGCCGTCCGGGCGACATTGGCTTTGATGTGATGCACATCAACCTGCACAAGACCTTCTCCACTCCTCATGGCGGTGGTGGACCAGGCAGCGGGCCAGTGGGTGTGCGTGAAGGTCTCGAAAAGTTCTTGCCGAACCCTCGCGTCACCTGCGACTTCAACTCCGACGGCATGGTTGACTACAAGATAGAGATGGACAAGGATGCCTTAGGCTGTGTGAGCGGTTTCCTTGGCAACTTCGGAGTGATGATGCGCGCACTCGCCTATATCGTGACACTCGGAAGCGACAATCTGAAATGGGTAGGGCCTCTCGCCACACTCAACGCCAACTATATCAAGGAGTCGCTGAAAGATTGCTACGAGTTGCCTATTGATGGCGTATGCAAGCACGAATTCGTGTTCGACGGATTAAAGGACAAAAGCACTGGCGTAACCACACTCGATGTGGCAAAGCGCCTACTCGACTACGGATATCACGCACCCACCATCTATTTTCCACTACTCTTCCACCAGGCACTCATGATTGAGCCGACCGAAAGCGAGAGCAAAGAAACGCTCGACGGGTTTATCAGCGTGATGCGAAAAATCGCACAAGAGGCAAAAGACGACCCGGAACTGGTCAAGACTGCCCCCCACACCACTCCCGTACGCCGCCTCGACGACACCAAAGCGGCTCTCCAGCAAATAGTGACATGGAAAGAATTAATTGAGAAATAATTAATTAGAAATTAGAGATTAGAAGTTAGAGGTTCCAAGCTAAGACGTCAGGAATGTTAAGTCGAATACCGAACCATATATTAACCTCTAACCTCTAACCTCTAATCTCTAACCTCTAATCTCATCCCCAATGACATACGATATTATAATTATTGGTGCAGGGCCTGGCGGCTATGAAATGGCTGCCGAGGCGGCACATCGAGGACATAAAGTCGCCATTGTGGAGCGCGACAGTTTGGGGGGCACCTGCCTCAATCGAGGATGCATACCCACTAAAGCCCTTTGCCGCAATGCCGAAGTAATCAACACCATAAAAGAAGCAGAGGCGTTTGGAATCAGCATTGATGGCTACCACCTCCACTACGCAACAGCCGTAGAGAGAAAAAACGCTGTGGTAAACCAGCTACGTGATGGCATCACCACGCTCCTCAGTAGCCCACTAATCTCCGTTATGCAAGGCGAGGCAAAACTCGTGGACGCACACACCGTGAGCGTGGATGGAGAAAACGTAGAAGCCAGCCACATTGTCATCGCCACAGGTTCTGCCCCAAAGGCACTGCCTATCGATGGCGCAGAACTCGCTATGACCAGCGACGATATACTTTCCGCAACCACCTTGCCCAAAAGTCTATGCGTGATTGGCGGCGGCGTAATCGGCATGGAGTTCGCTGGCATCTTCGGCAGTTTTGGCGTGGAAGTGAGCGTGGTGGAATACTGCAAGGAAATTCTACCGCCATTCGACAAGGATGTGGCAAAGCGACTCCGCACCACCATGGGCAAACGCGGCATCGACATTAAAGTGGGTGCTGAAGTGAAATCTATTGCCAAAACCGAGAAAGGCTATTCCGTGCTGTTCGAGGCGAAAGGCAAAGAGCAAACCATCGAATGCGAGGCTGTGCTGATGGCTGTGGGCCGCAAGCCTGTGGTCCCTGATGGAACTGAAGCTCTCGGCATAGAAACAGACCGCAGAGGCATAGTGGTGAACGAGAATATGCAGACTTCCGTGCCAGGAATCTACGCCATAGGCGATGTGAATGGGCGCTGTATGCTCGCACACGCCGCCACCGCACACGGAATGCGCGCATTAAATGCCATTGAGGGCAATACGCCTGACCGTATCAAGCTACACATTGTTCCAAGCGCAGTGTTCACCTCTCCAGAAATGGCAATGGTGGGCCTCACCGAGGAGCAATGCAAGGCACGGAGCCTCTGCTACACAGCAAAAAAAGGCTTTTTCCGCGCCAACGGAAAAGCCCTTGCCATGGGCGAAACGGAAGGATTGGTGAAAATGATAATCGACAACGACACCCGCCAGATATTAGGATGCCACATCTGCGGCCCCCACGCCGCCGACCTGATTCAGGAAGTGGTGATGGCAATGAACGCAGGTGCCACCATCGACACCCTCACCGCCAGCATACACGGCCACCCCACCCTTGGCGAAGCCATTCTCGCCACCGCCCACCAGCTCTAATAATTTCACACCAAATCCATTTAATTATGAGGTGGTTTCATCACATACAAAAAAACCGCCTCATAATTTCAATCATTTATAAAGTGAAAGCTGAAGAATTAGGATACAATGGTTAGGATTAAATTGAATAAACTTTAATTGGAAAAGCCATGCATTGAATCATAACTAATTTGAAACAATATGGAAGACATTAAGCGAGGAAGGGCCAAAAGAAAACTCATAAGGGTAACATTCCCCAATGGGAAAGTGATCTGCTACAATAAGGCTTCTGACACTATGATTGCCACACTTCAAGAGCTTGGCACTGACGTGATTTCAAAAGTTAAACTTGAAATGTGCCATTTGCCCTTAGTCTCTAAAGAGATATATCCTAAATACAAAGAATGGATTAAGCCCATTTGCGACGGGTGGTATATCAATATGCAGTCTAATTCCGACACAAAATTCCTACAGCTAAAAGCGATTAACAACCAACTTGCGTTAGGACTAACGATAGAGATTGGCGAGGATTTTGAAGCCTGTAAAAACCCTAACAGGGAGATACATACTAAGTCAAACAACAAACTCTTGGTCAAGTTTTCCAATAGGAAATACATCGCCAATGACAGCACATTAGACACTTTTCTGGAAGTGATATGGGAACTTGGTATCGACAAAATAAAGCAGAAAGAACTATCATGGGGTGGCAAACCGTTGGTTTCCACTTCAAAAATGTTCAACAACCAGGTGCAAGTGGGCTGTAATCGCTGGATCACCGTGCCTGGCCCAACGAAAGATAAAGTGAAACTGCTTCGAGTGATTGGAGCAATGCTTAAGATAAAAATGGAGGTAACCATTATTTAATACATAGATATAGCGGCTTCATTGTGGGGCGTGAGTGGAAAATTATTGGTAACTTTGTATGTTAGTTAGCAATAATTTAAATGCAATTACAATGAATCTTGATAAATTTATCGATATGGCCGACAAGGTGGAGTTCCTTGCCACCACACTTGGAATGCAGCTTGTCAGCACCCCTGAGCCCGATGAGGCGGTATGTACACTGAAAGTGACTAAGGCCGTGAGCCAGCCTATCGGCTACTTGAATGGCGGCACTTCTCTGGCAGTGGCTGAGAACCTTGCCGGCATAGGCAGCATGGGGCTGGACGGCGAGCATTTTCCTATGGGGCTGAACGTGACAGGCAACCACCTCCACGCCGTGCCCATAGGACAGACTATCAGAGCAGTGGCAAAAATTGTGCACCAAGGGCACACCACGCACGTTTGGAATGTGAATATTTACGACGAGGACGGAGCGCTGTGCTTCACCGCCCACGTCACTAATTTTATGGTCACCGTAGATAAATGAAGCCTTTCGTCCTCTACCGACTGCCAGGCGAGAAGGCGGCCACACGCGTCTCGGCAAGCAAAACCACTGCATTAGGCAGCTGCTGCGACCTTGACGGGCAAAGCGGTTTCGTGATTGCGCCATTCGTTCCCTCAAGCCACGAGCCAATTCTCCTGATAGAGCCGGAAGAAATGAGTGAGTATATTCCTCGGCCTGATAATGGCTGTGCCATTGACTGCCAAGAGGGCGACGCTTATGCCGACAGGGAGGCTTATGCGAATACGTTTGCCAAATTTCATCAAAAGCTCACCGATGGCACCTTCCGTAAAGTGGTGCTCGCCCGTCAAAAGACGGTCACCCTTTGCGCTGAAGCCGACGCTGTCAGCCTGTTCGACCGCGCCTGCGCATTGTATCCTCGGCAAATGGTGGTCTTAGTCAGCGCAGAAAGCTGTGGCACATGGCTAATGGCCACACCCGAAATTCTACTTCAAGGCAGAGGGCTACAGTGGCGCACTATGGCATTGGCTGGCACAATGAAAGCTGGAGAAGAAGGTGGAGGGTGGAGCGAGAAAAATATTCAAGAGCAGCAACTGGTAGCCTCCCACATCGGCGAATGCCTTCAGAGCCACGCCTATGACATCCACTTACAAGGCCCTTCCACGGCGCATGCTGGTGATTTGGTGCATTTGAAAAGCGATTTCACATTTCATCTGCGCGATGAGGCGAATGTGGGCCATTTGCTCCACGACCTCTATCCCACGCCTGCCGTGTGCGGCCTACCCAAGGATGCCACGCGCCAATTCATTGTCCATCACGAGCCAAAGCCACGCCGATATTACAGCGGCTTTATGGGGCCGCTAAACATCAATGCTAACGCCACCGACCTTTATGTGTCGCTCCGATGTATGGCGCTGAATGGCAGCCACTGCACGCTGTATGCTGGCGGAGGGCTTATCAGCGAAAGCAATGAGCAGCAAGAATGGGATGAAACCGAAGCCAAAATGCGCACGATGCTACGCTGTATCAATGGCCAAATGTGATTCACTCATTTACTATTATAAATATGTATAGCAACAAGGAAAATATCAACATCCTCACCGCTCTGCTGGTGAGCCATGGAATAAAAGATGCGGTAGTGTGTCCAGGATCACGCAATGCCCCCATCATTCACAACCTTTGCGAATGCCCCAAAATCAAATGCCACCCCGTGACCGATGAGCGCAGTGCGGCATTTGTGGCTTTAGGCATTGCACAAGCCTCTCACTCTCCCGTGGTGGTGTGCGTCACTTCAGGCACCGCCCTGCTCAACACCGCCCCGGCTGTGGCAGAAGCCACCTACCAGCACCATGGCATAATCGTGATTTCTGCCGACCGTCCTGCCGCCTGGATCGGGCAAGGCGCAGGGCAGACTATGCCCCAGCCCGGCGCACTCGGTGAATTTGTAGAAAAATGTGTTAACATACCAGAACCACACACCGATGAAGACCGCTGGCACATCAACCGCCTGGTGAACGAGGCGCTGATCATGGCTAAGCAGAGCCACCGTCCAAGCGTACACATCAATGTGCCATTAGGTGAGCCTCTTTTTGAATACACAGTGAAAAAACTTCCGAAAGAGCGCACCATCGAATATTACGAAAGCGACACCTGCAATTGCAAAATGTTTATGCATGAGTTCATCGCTGCCCGTCGCGCAATGATAGTGGTTGGGCAAATGGACTTTGAAAGTATCACCGCAACCGAAAATGCGCTCACTATTTTAGGGGAGAAGGCTTCCATTATCCATGAAACGCTTTGCGACTTCGATGACTATAATAGTGTGGACATGGTGTTAAAGGCCATAAAAGACAGCGACAAAAAATATATCCCCGATCTTGTTCTCTATGTAGGTGGTGAAATTGTGAGCGCGCGATTAAAAACCTTCCTTCAGAAAGCGAAACAAGTGTGGCGCATCAGTTCCAAAAACACTGTTACCGATACCTTTAAGAATCTTACCGGGGTTTTAGAAGGTGATACCACCATGGTATTAAATTACATTGCAGCGGATTACATAGAAAGCAACTATACTGTACCGCTTTCTGCAAAAAGCTACATTAGCCTATGGGACAACGCTTTAGAAAGAGCTAATAAGCACATTGACACATGCGAGCCAGCCTACTCACAAGCTGCTGTGATGAAATTGTTTGAGGAGGTGATTTACGACTTCAACAACTTGTTTAACGTCCATATTTCCAACAGCTGCGCTATTCGTCTGGCCAACCTGTTTGCCCGTCATCAAGTATGGTGCAACCGTGGTATCAACGGAATTGACGGAAGCGTTTCCACCGCCGTTGGCTTCGCCATGGCAACCAGCAAAAAAGAACTGGTGATACTCGTCACGGGGGATCTGTCGTTTTTCTACGACAGCAATGCGCTATGGAACACCGAACTTCCACAAAATTTCTGCATTCTGCTGCTCAATAATGGTGAAGGTGGCATATTCAATCAAGTGAAAGGCTTTGGCGACAATCCACTTGCATGTGGAAAGCATCACGCCACAGCCGAGGGCATATGCCTTCAGAATGGGGTAACCTATGTCCCTATCCATAACATGGAGGAACTTGAAGCCAATATTTCAAGGCTCGGCACTGAAGGCTCACCCATCTTGCTGGAAGTGTTCACCGACGCTGAAATCGACAAAGAAGAAATCAGTAAAATATATCATACATTTGAATTATGAGAGAATGGAAAAAAATTGAAGGATTCAACTTTCAAGAAATCCTTTTTGAGGAATATGGCGGAATAGCGAAAATCACGATCAACCGCCCACGCTACCGCAACGCCTTCACGCCACGCACCACATGGGAAATGAGCCAGGCCTTCGCCTACTGCCGCGAGGCGAGCCGCATCAGTGTGGTCATCCTTACCGGCGCAGGCGACAAGGCATTCTGCAGCGGTGGCGACATGAATGTGAAAGGCCGTGGCGGCTATGTGGGTGAAGACGGCGTGCCGCGCCTCAATGTGCTTGATGTGCAAATGCAAATTCGCCGCTTGCCAAAGCCGGTCATCGCTATGGTGAATGGCTATGCCATAGGTGGAGGCCATGTGCTTCACCTTGTGTGCGACCTCACCATCGCCAGCGAGAACGCCATCTTCGGACAAACAGGGCCAAAGGTTGGCTCATTCGATGCCGGTTTCGGTTCGTCATATTTGGCGCGCATTGTCGGGCAGAAAAAAGCTCGCGAAATATGGTTCCTCTGCCGTCAGTACTCGGCAAAAGAGGCTGAGGAAATGGGGATGGTCAACAAAGTGGTGCCTCTCGACCAGCTGGAAGACACCTGTGTGGAGTGGGCAGAAACCATGATGCAGCGCTCTCCCATGGCATTGAGAATGATCAAGGCCGGACTCAACGCCGAACTCGACGGGCAGGCGGGCATTCAAGAGCTCGCTGGCGATGCCACTATGCTCTATTATTTCCTCGATGAGGCGCAAGAGGGTGGCAGGGCTTTCCTCGAGAAGCGTAAACCCGACTTCCAAAAATATCCCAAAATGCCGTAAAATAGAAATCAGAAATTAGATGTTAGAATTTAGATGTTAGAATTTAGATGTTAGAGAGATTAGAAAGCATGTCATTATGCCTATTGCCCCTAATGGCTGTTTTCCCCCACTCAATCTACCCTCTCTCTATTTTCTAATCTCTAACTTCACTCCTTATGAAAATAGAAATTTCAGAAAAATTACTGCATTTTAAGCGTCCTGCCGGCACATCACGTGGCATCTACACCACTCGGCGGATTTGGCTTTTGCACGTGGAGCACAACAGGCGCTCCGCTGTTGGTGAATGCGCACCATTGCCACAGTTGAGCTGCGACGACATTTCCAACTATAAAGACGTGCTTCAGCAATTTTGCCACGAGGTGGAAGCCACCCACTGCATTCCATACGAGAAAATGCGCCAATACCCCTCTATGCTTTTCGGTATGGAAACGGCACTCGCCCAACTCTCACGACACGACGGCTTACTCTACGACACGCCCTTCAGCCGCGGACTGGAAGGAATCCCCATCAACGGACTGGTATGGATGGGCTCTCACGAAGAAATGCTTCTGCGGCTAAAAGAAAAACTCGCACTCGGCTTCCGCTGCGTGAAACTTAAAATTGGAGCAATTGATTTTGAAAAAGAAATTGACCTAATTAAGCATATCCGCAAGCATTTCTCAAGCGAGGATGTGCAGCTAAGAGTTGATGCCAACGGCGGTTTCTCTCCATCCACTGCCCTCGACAGGCTACAAGAACTGGCTCGTTACGACATTCACAGCATCGAGCAGCCCATCATGGCGCACCAATGGAGCGAGATGGCGCGCCTGTGTCATGCCTCGCCTCTTCCTATCGCACTTGATGAAGAACTGATAGGCGTGAACACCACCGAAGAGAAGAAAGAGCTTCTCAACACCATCAGGCCACAGTACATCATTCTCAAGCCATCGCTCCACGGAGGCGTGACGGGCACGCGTGAATGGATAGCGCTGGCAAAGGAGCGTGGCATTGGCAGCTGGATAACGAGCGCTTTAGAGAGCAATGTGGGACTTAACGCCATTGCACAACTCGCCGCCCAAATTTACGGGCCACACATCACTATGCCGCAAGGCTTAGGCACTGGTATGCTCTTCACCGACAACATTGACGTGCCATTGGAAATCAGACGCGACTGCCTATGGATTACGAAGCGTTCATAAACGAGTGGAACAGCCCTGATTCCCGTGTGCTGGTGCACACAAGTGGCTCCACCGGCGCGCCCAAACCCATGATGGTGGAAAAGCGCCGCATGGAGGCAAGCGCACGCATCACCTGTGAGTTTTTAGGACTTAAGCATGGCGACACGGCACTCCTCTGCATGCCGCTCGATTTCATAGCGGGGAAAATGATGGTGGTTCGCGCCATCACCTGCGGACTGAACCTCCTCCGAGTCAATCCTTGCGGACATCCTCTGGCCAGCGTGCCACCCGGCATCTCTATACATTTCGCCGCCATGGTGCCTCTGCAAGTGGCCAACTCGCTGCAAAACGCCACCGAGCGTGTAAGGCTGAAGCGAATCAAGCATCTGATAATAGGTGGAGGCGCTATTGATGCCGACATGGAACGCCAACTCAGAGCCTTTCCTAACGCTGTGTGGAGCACCTACGGTATGACCGAGACGCTATCGCACATTGCCCTACGCCGCATCAGCGGAAATGACGCTACCGAATGGTACACCCCTCTCGAGGGCGTAAAGGTAAGCCTTGACCCTCGCGGATGCCTTGTGGTCAGCGCGCCAAGAGTGTGCGAGCATACGCTCGTGACCAACGACCGCGCTGTAATTCAAGGCCATCGGTTTCGCATTCTTGGCCGCATCGACAATGTGGTGTGCAGCGGCGGCATAAAAATACAAATCGAGGAGGTGGAGCAAATGCTTAAACCGCTCATTCACAATCGGTTCATCATCACTAAGCGTGCCGACAGCACCTTAGGCGAGGCACTCACCATGCTCACCGAAGACCCCGACACCAATGCCATAGCTCAGATTTGCCGCGAGCACCTGCCAAAATATCACCAGCCACGCCACATTTTCCATATCACCAAAATCCCTACCACCGAAACAGGAAAACCAGCACGCGCAAAAGCCGAATCCATAGCCAATTCCCTATAAAATCTGACGAATATTGCGTATATTTGCATTCAACATTAATAAACCACAATGACAAGCGACAAACGACCACAAATAGCACTCATCTACGACTTCGACGGCACACTCGCCCCCGGTAACATGCAGGAATTCGGCTTCATTCAAGCCATTGGAGATGGTATTGAGCAATTCTGGAAGAAGTGCAACAGCCTTGCCAGCAACAACGACGCCAACCATATCCTCACCTACATGTACACCATGCTCAACGAGGCACGCGCCGATGGCATCTCGCTGAAGCGTGAAAGTTTTATGAGGTTCGGATCCATGGTGAAGCTCTTTCCTGGCGTGGAGCAGTGGTTTTCCGTCGTCAATAAACTGGGCGACGAGCTCGGCCTCAATGTGAAGCACTACATTAATTCTTCCGGATTGAGGGAGATGATCGAAGGCACTTCCATTTGCCACGAGTTTGAGGCCATTTACAGTAGCACATACCTCTACAATGTGGACGGGGTGGCGTACTGGCCTGGTGTGGCGGTTGACTCCATCGCAAAAACACAATTCATCTTTAAAATAGCGCGAGGCATCAAAGAGCTTGGCGACAATCTGAAAGTGAACGAATACATACCCGACGACGAAATGCCCGTGCAATACAAGCACATGATATACTTTGGCGATGGTATGACCGATGTGCCAAGCATGGCGTTTATCCGCCATTTCGGTGGGCACTCCGTGGCAGTGTTTGCCGACGACAGCCACAAAGACCAGGCCAAGACACTAATAGAGCATAACAGAGTGGACTTCATCGCTAAAGCCGACTATAGCGAAAATGGTGAAATCTACCGCTTCGTGAAATCTATGCTCGAAAAAATGAAAGCCGACTATGAATTTGAGCAACTTCTAAAAAAGCACAAAGACACCTGCATATAACGGCACACCTCATAATTCCACAAGCGTCTGTTCCTAAAAAAGTGAATTCCACCACCAATGCGGCATCACCTTTGGCAGTGGAATAATGAAATTATTTAAGCGACTGACTACTTGATTTGCACCACTTTCGTTTTTGGCATAGGGGCATCTCCATTTGAAGGCATTCCATAGTAAGTGATACGCACTTTGCCATTCCCTATTTTCGCCACAGGCGGATTAGCATCGAAATCAGTGTCATCATCGCCAAGCCACACCGTGAAAGGCTCTACCGCATCCCCCCAGCCTTGCGGACGAAGCGTGAAAATACGATAAACCTGCCAAGAAGAAGTCACCCATCCTGGCTGAATGCCTATTTCATCTTTTCCGTCATCATTCAAATCGCCCAAGTTGCGCGGCATTCCAAAGGCGCATTGCTTGATAAAGATGTCGGGGATTGAGGTGTCTGTGAATTTTAGCAATCCATTTAAGCCACTCAAATCATCGAGCTCGTCCCAATGATCGGCCCCTTGTGGCGCTACAAAATACACATATTCATTCTTTCCATCACCATTAAAGTCGCCAATGGCATAATTACAGCCTCTCGGTGGTCGCAACTGCGAAAAGGAGGTAAAACACACCGACATAGCGCACACCGACATAAATAATTTCAGAACTATTCTTCTTATCATATCAGATGCGTATTATGGATTAACCAAGGAGTCAAGAAAACGTTTCACATCGAGAGCTGCACGGCAGCCCGACCCTGCTGCCACGATAGCCTGGCGATAATGCGGGTCGGCAACATCACCTGCGGCAAACACCCCCTTCACACTGGTAGCAGTGGAGGTGCCGGAGAGTGTGATATAGCCCTGATCGTCAAGCGCCAGTTGCCCGTCAAGAAATCCCGTATTGGGATGATGGCCTATGGCAAGGAAAAAGCCGTCGATTGCCACATCAAACGCCTGCTCATGGTCAGTGCCCCTAAACTTCACCAGATGCGCCCCTTCCACAAATTGATCACCAAACAGCCCTATGGTATTGGTGTTGTATAGAATCTCAATGTTGTCTTTGTCGTTCACGCGCTTCTGCATTGCAGCCGAAGCCCGCAGGTAAGGTTTTCTCACTATCATATACACTTTCTTGGCAAGGTTGCTCAGGTAATATGCTTCCTCGCATGCGGTGTCACCACCACCGACCACTGCCACCACCTTCTTCCTGTAAAAAAAACCGTCGCAAGTGGCACAGGCCGACACGCCCATTCCCGCATATTTCTTTTCATCCGGCAGCCCGAGGTACTTGGCCGATGCCCCAGTTGCCACTATCACAGACTGGGCGGTAAGCGTGTAGTTGCCATCAATGGTGGCCACAAAGGGATAGGTGGAGAGGTCGATAGATGTAACCACTCCCGACCGAATATCTGCGCCCACATTCACAGCCTGCTGACGCATCTTTTCCATCAAGTCGCATCCCTCTACACCATCTGGAAAGCCTGGGTAGTTCTCTATGGTGGTGGTTTGTGTGAGCTGCCCGCCAGGCTGAATGCCCGAATACAGCACACTGTCAATTCCTGCCCTGGAAAGATAGATGGCAGCCGTGTAGCCGGCTGGACCAGCCCCCACCACAAGGCATTTTGTATCGCTGATTTGCATAATATCAATAAGGAAAATCTCGGTTGTTAAAGATAATAATTAATAGTTTAGCGCAAGTCCACCACTTCTGTTCCTGCCGGTACCATCTTCTTATTGAATTTGAAAGTAGCAGCCGAAGTGGCAACCTTTGTCTTGTAGTTGCTGATTTTAAGGGTTTCGCTTCCTTTCTTGGTTGTATATACCGCCTTTGTCAGCACATAGCCACGGGTCACGTAAAGCGTGACCGACACCACCTTGCTTTTAGTCTTTGGCTTCAGCGTGATCACGTAGCCTGTGCCATTTTTCTTTGCACTCATCGTGTAGCCCGACTTTAGAGACTGCGCTGCAGCCAAAGGGTGAATCATCACAAGCTGCTGTGAGGTAGGCGCCGACACGTTCACCTCGCCAGTGGCAGTGGAATAAGTCCACTGCGTCTTGCCATCGTACCACGACTTCAAGTTGTTGGCAAGAATGCGAAACTGATTGCCCTTCATTACGATGGCGCCGTGCGAGGCTCCCATGGTGTAGTTGGCACTCACTGCGCCGGCAGCCTTGTAGGCTGCCACCGTGCGGTCGAATATCTGTGTTGCGTTTTGAGCTTGGCCACATATTACCGCCAGCAGCAACATCGTCATTGTCAATAATCTTTTCATCACTTTTATTTTTTATTAAAACTTGTGGCAAACATTTGGTCCACATCCATTGGACTCATCAACACATTGCGAGGTTTACCGCCACTCGATGGTCCCACGATGCCGGCGGCCTCAAGCTGGTCCATAATTTTTCCTGCCCGGTTATAGCCTATGCTGTAACGGCGCTGAAGCGATGAGGTGGAAGCCACATTTGCCGTAACCACCCAGCGAGCTGCCTCTTCAAAAAGAGTGTCGCGGTCGTGAAGGCTACCACCGGATCCACCGCCATGGCCTTCGTCGCCATCTGCCGTGCCCACATATTCAGGCAGTTCGTATGGCTCCTCGTGGTTCACGTCCAGGTCGGCGTCTTCTTGTTCCTTGATATAATTACAAATTTTTATAATCTCAGGTGTATCGATAAACGGACACTGGAGACGGGTGATGTCGCCATCCACCGAGAAAAGCATGTCACCCCGGCCAATCAGGTTTTGAGCGCCTGGCCGGTCGAGAATGATTCGGCTATCCATCATCTGCGACACGGCAAACGCCATACGCCCTGGAATATTTGCCTTAATATTGCCCGTAATCACATTGGCGGCAGGGCGCTGGGTGGCCACAATCAGGTGAATGCCCACTGCACGGGCCTTTTGGGCGATGCGCACAATTGGTGTCTCCACCTCTTTGCCCGAAGTCATGATCATATCGGCAAACTCATCGATAATGCACACGATGTAAGGCATAAATTTGTATTTCTTATGGCCATCGGAATCAAGCACTTCCCGAAGCTCACGGCGCCACTTTTCGTTGTAGTCTTCCAGCTTGCGCACTTTCACTTCTTCAAGCACAGTGTAGCGGTTCTCCATTTCCTGAACGAGGCAGTTGAGTGTCTTCACCACTTTGGCTGGGTCTGTGACAATGCAGCGGTCTTCTCCAGGCACACGTGCGAAATAATATTTCTCCAAATCGGCATACACACTAAATTCCACACGCTTTGGGTCAACGAGTATCAACTTCAGCTCCGAGGGGCCTTTTTTGTAGAGCAGCGAGGCTATGATGGCGTTCAAGCCCACCGATTTACCTTTGCCCGTGGCACCAGCCACCAGCAAATGTGGCATTTTAGTGAGGTCGGCAACGAACACTTCGTTCGACACCGTGCAGCCAATGGCCATAGGCAGCTTGTACTTTGTGTTCTGAAATTTCGGGTCTTCCAATGCACGGCGAATGGGCACCACCTGAGGATCGTGGTTAGGCACCTCGATGCCTATAGTGCCACGCCCTGGCATTGGCGCTATAATACGAATGCCTAATGCCGCCAGGCTCAAAGCTATGTCATCTTCCAGCCCACGTATTTTGGCAATACGCACGCCATCCTCAGGCACTATCTCAAACAGCGTGACCGTAGGCCCCACATGCACATCAATGTGCTTGATTTTAATGCCATAATTATTGAGCGTCTCGGTGATGCGCTGCTTGTTGGCTTCCTGCTCCGAGGCGTCCACACTCACCCCCATGGTGGCTGGGGCAAGCAAGTCGAGCGGTGGAAACCGGTAATGCGCATATTCGTAAGTGGGGTCGTCGCTGTTGACTCTTCCCTCTGCTGCGCCAAAGAGTGTGCCAGTGTTTGGGTCACCACCTGGCTTGAGCACCGTGGTGTCTTTTGGGGTGGGTTTGCGTTTTTTCTCTGGCCGAGGCACCACCACTGGCTTCTCCTTTTTGGGCTGGTTCTTGTGATCGTCGCCCAAAAATCCAGAATGCACGGCGTGCCTATCTTCGTCTTGGTCAATGATGTCACCATTAAACTGACGGTGAGGAACCACATGGCTTTTAAGCGATTTATACATCACTCTGATGGTCTTGTAGGTGATTACAATCCACATAAAAGCGGCAAACACATTCACTCCCACCATCCCATAGAAGCCCAGAAGCCCCGTGAGCAGCTCATTGAACTCTTTTCCGAAATTACCGCCCAATGGGAATGAGGCAATATTCAGATTCATGGTGCATAGGCTGATAAGCATCGAAAATGCGAACAATGAAAACAGGCATACCAGTGAGAATGAGAAAAACAGCACTTTCTTGTCTTTTCTAAAAAAGCGGTAAGCCAGGCAAAGACACCACACCACCAGCACAAAGGAGGCCAAGCCATAACCTTGACGAATGAAGAATTCCGAAACCGATGCACCCAGCGTGCCCATCACATTTTTAGCGGGCACATGCTGCCGAGCATTGGCAATGGCGGAATCGGCGGTTATGCTCTGGTCGGTATCGCCAGCCCCAAAGCAGAACGAGATGAACGCCACGCACAGAAACATGCCTATCAATAAAAGCAGCGATCCAATAATCAGTCGGGTACGCCCGTCTTTGAAAAAGTATGAGACGCGCTTACGGAAGGTGAGCTTTTCCTCTTCCGCCTGCCGCTTGGCCTCCTGCTCTCGGCGTGCGTCGTTACGCACGCCTGTGAGGTCGGGATTAAATGTTGTGTCTTTTTTCATTGTCGGTTATTTCTTATTTATTTGTTTTTTAAAATGATTTTTAATTCGTTAGTCTTCAAACCAAAAGTCTCTGGTGAACAGCACCAGCACTGTGAACAATTCCAGACGGCCCACCAGCATTTCAAGCGACATCAGCCACTTGGCCACAGGGGATACGGCATCCAAATTCTCCACGATATTAAGCCCCACATTGCTGATACACGACATCGAGGTGAAAAATGCGTCAAATGGGTCGTTAATTCCCAAAAAGTTGAAGGTGAGCGCCATCACCACCATATAGAAGATGAAGATGGATAAAAACGCCACCACACGCGACACCAAATACGGTGGCACTGCACGACCGTCCATTCGCACAGCGGTCACAGAATTGGGATGAATCACCTTGTAGAACTCGTTTCTGATGTTTTTCACCATCACTATCATACGGTCGATTTTAGCGCCACCGGCCGTAGATCCCGCCATACCGCCAAAAAACATCACCACCATAATAGTGAACGACACAAACGGGCCATATTTCTCAAAATCGATAGCGGCAAATCCTGTGGATGTGATGGCCGACACGGTATCGAACACTGCACCCAATGCATGTTTGGCCAAAGCCACGTCGCCAATCGACGAGTAGGCGTTAGTGTGCATATCGTAATACAGCATACGCGCCGTCACTATCAGTGAAGTGACAATCACCACCAGCACATACCACTTGAGTGTGGTGTTATGCTTCAGAGCCTTCATTCCGTTACGCTTCGACACGGCAAACACAAGCGAGAAGTTGATACCGCACACAAACATAAAGATGAGTATCATCACATTGCTATAGGTGTCGGAAAACTGGGAGTAGTCATTCACCGTGGAAAACCCGCCAGTAGATACCGTGGCGAGCGTATGGCACACAGCGTCGAACACATTCATCGGCCCTACCGAGAGCAAAACACCTAAAACCACCGTATAGAACACATAAAGTCCCCACAGCCACATAGCGGTTTCGCTCACACGCGGGCGCAGACGTTCATGAGAGATACCCGTCACCTCGGCATTAAACATCGCTATGCCGCCCTTAGTGTTGAGCATCGGTATCACCGCAAGCGTGAACAAGATAATACCCATACCACCTATCCACTGCGATAGCGCACGCCACATCAGTATGCCGTGAGGCGCGCTTTCCACATCCTTAATCAGGGTCATGCCCGTGGTGGTGAAGCCCGACATCGATTCGAAGAACGCGTCGGTCACGTCGGTCAGCACTCCCGACAGGAAAAATGGTATGACCGAGAATGCCGAAAAAAACACCCATACCACACTCGTAAGCAAAAATCCCTCTCTACGGCGCATCTGGGTGGACTTTGCTGGCACATGATACAGCCCTAATCCACACACAAATGTAATCCCCACCGACCACACAAAAGCCTTCATGCAGACGGTTTCGGCGTAGATAACCGAAGTGAGCAAAGGCACGAGCATAAAGCCCGCCTCTATCATCAGCAGCAAGCCTATCACTCGCAGCACCACGGGGATATTGATACGGTGACAATGAAAACTCATACGCTTACTTCTTGAAGAATTTTTCTACCTTATGAAACGACCCATGCATGCAGAACACCACCACATGGTCGCCAGGCTGGAGGCGTGTGTCGCCTTTCACAAGCATACCTCTGCCCTCTCGCACCAGCCCTGCCAAGGTGAACTCTGGTGGAATGTCAAACTCCTTGATTTCCTTGGAGCAAAGTTTGCTGCCATCTTTTATCACTACCTCGGCCACCTCGGCATCGGCAAGAGCCAGGCATCGGGCATTGTCCTGCTCACTGTCGAGAAGCATCTGGAAGATACGGCTCGACGCAAGCAATTTTTTATTGATGATGGTGCCAATGTTCAGGCGCTCAGCCTCATGCACAAATTGGATATTCTCCACTTCGGCAATCGTCTTCCGCACGCCATACTCCTTCGACATGAGACAACTCAAAATATTGGTCTCGGAACGGTCGCTCAATGCCGCGAAAGCATCCATTCCTCCGGCTTCCTCCTCCATAATATCACTGTCGGTGGCATCGCCATGCACGATTTTGCAGTGTGGAAGCACATCCACCAAATAGGTGCAGCGGTCGTCGTCGGGCTCAATGATTTTCACCTTCACGCCTGTATTTTCCAGTTCTTTTGCCACCTGAACGGCAATGGCAGAGCCACCCATAATCAGCATTTTCTTCACCTGCACCTTCTTTTTGCCGCACAGCTCCACCACTTGCGGCAGGTGGTCGCGCGTGGTGGTGATGTATGCCACATCATTCTCCATCACGCGGTCCACGCCTCGAGGTATGAGAATCTCGCCATTTCGGCGTATGGCGTTCAGGTGAATGAAGGTGCTGCTTGCGCCTATCTCCTTCAGCTGCTTGCCCACCATTGGCGAGGTGGCGCGTAATTTCACAGCCGCCACTATCAACTGTCCGTCGAAAAGTTCAAACCAATTGCGCACCCAATTGTGCTTCAGCGCCGTGGCTATTTCCTCGGCGGCAAACAGCTCGGGGTAAATCAGCGTGTCCACGCCTTTTTCCTTGAAGAAGTCAGAATATTCCGGGCGCAGAAACTCATAATTGTCGATACGGGCCACTGTCTTCTTTGCGCCCATGCTCTTTGCTATGGAGCAAGCCAAAATGTTCCTTGTCTCGTAAGGAGTCACCGCAATGAACAGCTCGCAGTCGTCTACTCCGTTAGCCCGAAGTGTGCGGAAAGAGATGCACTCGCCCAGACAGGTTTTCAGATTATATGAATCAAGGGCAAAGAGCTTTTTCTCATCATTGTCAATCACGATGATGTCGCGGTCTTCGTCGCTGAGCATCTTTGCCAAGTGCGTTCCCACTTCTCCAGCCCCTGCAATAAATATTCTCATATCTATTTTTTATGTAATATCCTTTCAACGGTTTCGGCTATCGACTCTGCATCGATGCCGCATTTGTGCTTCAACTGCGCCACAGTGCCCTGGTGCACAAATTCATCAGGTATGCCCAGCCTCGTGAGCCGCGGAGCGTGTTCCTTGTCAGCAAGCCACTCAGCCACGGCGCTGCCGAGGCCACCAACCACAGTGCCATCCTCCACAGTGAGCACATGCGTATAATTCTTGGCCACCTCCGCGAGAATGGCCTCGTCAATCGGCTTGAGGAATATCATATCGTAATGCGCCACTGCTATGCCTTTTTCTTTCAAGATGGCGAGCGCTTTTTGCACGTCATTGCCTATGGCTCCAATGCTGAGCACAGCTAAATCCTGGCCATCTGCCAGCTTCCTGCCCTTACCCACTTGCAGTTCCTTCATTTCGCACTTCCATTCGGCATACACACCGCCTCCACGCGGATAGCGAATGGCAAACGGGCCTTTTCCTGCGAGCTGCGAGGTGTACATCAGATGGCGGAGATAATGCTCGTTCATCGGGGCCGACACCGTCATGCCCGGTATGCTGCGCAAATATGCCAAGTCGTAGGCGCCATGGTGTGTGACACCGTCCTCACCCACAAGCCCTGCGCGGTCGATACAGAAGGTGACGGGCAGATGCTGAATGGCCACATCGTGAATAATATGGTCGTAGGCACGCTGCAGGAAACTGCTGTAGATGGCACAGAACGGATGCATCCCGTCTTTCGCCAGTCCACCCGCGAAGGTCACGGCATGGCCCTCGCTGATGCCCACATCAAAAGTGCGCTCGGGCATAGCCTCTTGAAGCATCGACATCGACGTTCCCGAGGGCATAGCTGCAGTAATGCCCACCACCTTGTCGTTGGCCTCGGCCAGTTCCACTATCGTGTGGCCAAACACATCCTGATACTTCAGCGGCTTCCCTGTGGAGTCGGCCACGATGCGCTCGCCCGTCTTTTCGTTGAATTTGCCGGGTGCGTGCCATATCGATGGCGACTCCTCGGCTGGCTTGTAGCCTTTGCCTTTGCGAGTGTGGAGATGCACAATTTTTGGCCCAGCCATATCCTTCACATCCCTGAAGGTCTTCACCAGCTGCACCACATCATGTCCGTCGAAGGGACCGAAATAGCGGATATTCAATCCCTCGAAAATGTTTTGCTGACCCGACAAGAGCGACTTCATGGCGTTGTTGAACCGAAGCACAAGTCCTTTTCCTTTGTCGGTGATGATATGGTGACGGCGCAAAAGCTGGTAAGTCTTGTAGCGCAGATTGTTGTAGCGCTTTGAGGTGGTGAGTTTGGTCATATAGGCACTCAAGGCACCCACATTCTCATCAATCGACATATCATTGTCGTTAAGCACAATCAGCATATTGTTGGGGTGCGTCGACACATTGTTCAGCCCCTCAAACGCCAGTCCCCCACTAATGGAGGCATCGCCTATGATAGCCACGATTTTACGTTGCTTGTCGGTCAGCTCGGAGGCTATCGACATGCCTAAAGCTGCTGATATGCTGTTGCTCGCATGGCCTGCGGTAAAGGTGTCGTACTCGCTCTCCGAGGGATTGGGGAAGCCACTCAATCCGCCCATTGTGCGATTTTCATAAAACCGGTCGCGCCGGCCTGTGAGAATTTTGTGCGCATAAGCCTGGTGACCCACATCCCATACCAAACGGTCGTTAGGGGTGTCAAACACATAATGCAGTGCCACATTTATCTCCACAGCCCCCATGCTCGAGGCAAAGTGCCCTGGGTTCGACGACAGGAAATGAACGATAAACCGGCGCAGTTCCTCACACACTTGAGGAAGCTGGCTCACGTCGAGCCGACGCAAGTCGGCAGGACTGTCAATCGTTGCCAGCAAGGGAAAATGTTCGTTAATATAATCGTTGTCCGACATCTGTAATTCTTATATATTTTTAAGCGCAATGGTTGGCATCCAGCATTTCAAAGCACATTCACTTATATGTATTGATTTCAAAATCAAACAATTAACAAGCAAGCGAACCACCACGGCCTTGTTTAATTTCACACTGTGGGAAATGCTGCGATTTTCCACAGTGTTTCAACTTGCAAATATAACAAAAATTACCCTTTATTCACCGATAAAACGCAAAAAAAGGAGAAAGCAAGCGCCTGGTTTCGCTTGCTTTCTCCCTACTAATCGGAATTTGTTTTCTTTATGCTTTTTTTATTCTATCGCGTTGGAGTTGTCGATGGGTTCGGCATCTATGGTTTGGTTATTCTGGTAATTGAAGTTTGACTTAGATTCCGAAGGGGTGCTGTAATCATTTTCCACATTGTGGGTGATGAGTATTTCCACTCGGCGGTTAGCTGCACGCCCATCGGCTGTACGGTTGTCGCCCACCGAACGCTGATCTGCCATGCCTTTGCAGTAAATCTGGTTAGCAGGCACGCCTTTCTTCATCAAGTAAGCCTTCACCACTTGCGCACGTTCCACCGACAGGCGGCAACGCTGGTTGTATGTGCCGGCATTGTCGGTATAGCCATAAACCTCAGCGCAGGCCGATGGATCGGCTTGTAGTCTACGCGCCACATAGTCGAGCGCCTTTTTTGCCTTTCCGTCGAGCTTGGTCTTGCTTTGCCCATAGTAGATGCAGTTGTCGCTTTGCCGTGGTGTACTAACTCGTGGGGCACTCAATCGAGCGCCACTCTGGCCATACACATCATCTCCTCCATAATAATAGGTGGTCTCGCCTGAATTCGAATTATCAGTGGCCCGTTGCTCGGCCTTCTTGTCCATATCATTGCCTATGGCGGCACCTAATGCGGCGCCAGCCACAGCTCCGACTGCCGCCCCAATAATGGAATTGTCGCGATTGGATTGCCAACTGTTACCGATGAGCGAACCAATGAATGAGCCTGTGCTTGCACCCGATGTAGCACCCACCACTGCGCCCTTCGTAGAATTGCTCGCATCAGGGTCGGAGAGCACAGCCCACTGTGCCAAGCTGCAACTGGTGGTGGAACTCATCAGTAGTGAGCCACACAATATTGGAAGTAATATTTTTTTCATCATAATCGCTTTTAAATCTATGTTCGGAAGCTACGACTAAATAAACCTGCATTCGTTTAATCATTGACAATGCAAAATTACAGTAATTTTTTGGAAATCAAGCCATATACACCATTTTGTACAATTATTTTTAACAAATTGACCACTCAAAAATGGTGTCATACCGTTTGATTTGCTCCGAAAAAACTTTACCTTTGTGTGTGGTTATGCAGCAGGCACAAACCAATCAGAAAACATTAACATACAGTATTACAATAATTATGACGAAAATCACAAAAAAGATGGCACTCGACTATCACCACTTAGATGATAAGCCTGGGAAAATATGTGTAGTGCCCACTAAACCATACCAATCTCAAAACGACCTTTCACTCGCCTACTCCCCTGGCGTGGGATTTCCTTGCCTTGAAATCAAGGACAATGCCAACGATGTGTACAAATACACCAATAAGGGCAATCTTGTGGGAGTGGTGTCGAACTGCACCGCCGTGCTCGGACTGGGCGATATAGGCCCTTTGGCAGGCAAGCCTGTGATGGAAGGCAAAGCGCTGCTGTTCAAGATATTCGCAGGGCTCGACAGCTTCGACATCGAACTCGATGAGAAAGACCCCGATAAATTCATCGCCGCAGTAAAGGCTATCGCGCCCTCTTTTGGCGGCATCAACCTTGAGGATATCAAGGCCCCAGAATGCTTTGAGATAGAGCGCAGGCTCAAAGAGGAGTGCGACATTCCTGTGATGCACGACGACCAGCACGGCACAGCCATCATTTCTGGCGCAGGGCTCATCAACGCCCTTGAAATACAAGGAAAGAAGGTGGAGGACGTGAAACTGGTGGTCAACGGCGCCGGCGCAGCTGCCATCTGCTGCACAAGGCTCTACATGCAACTCGGTGTAAAAAAGGAAAACATCGTGATGTGCGACAGCCATGGCGTTATCACCACACGGCGCGATAAACTCACCGAGCAAAAGAAGGAGTTCGCCACCGACCGAGAAATCAGCACTCTTGCCGAAGCCATGAAGGGAGCAGATGTGTTTTTAGGGCTTTCAGTAAAGGATGTGGTGACACCGGAGATGATACAGTCGATGGCGAGCAGGCCCATCGTGTTTGCGCTGGCCAACCCCGACCCGGAAATCTCCTACGAGAAGGCTGTGGCAGCGCGCCCCGACCTTATCTTTGCCACCGGTCGCAGCGACTACCCTAACCAAATCAACAACGTGCTGGGCTTCCCCTACATCTTCCGTGGAGCTATCGACTGCTCTGCCACCGAAATCAACCTGCCGATGGAGCTCGCCGCTGTGAAGGCTATTGCCGACTTGGCTAAAAAGACGGTGCCTCCCGTGGTGAACGCCGCCTACAAAATGAACAATCTGAAATTCGGACCGAAATACATTCTGCCTAAAGCCCTCGACCCAAGGCTAATCGAGACCGTATCGACAGCTGTGGCTAAAGCCGCCATGGAGTCGGGCGTGGCACGCCGCCCGATCGACGATCTCGACACCTACCGAGCAGAATTACGCAAGGTGCTGGGTTACGACAACAAACTTCTACGCCGCTTCACCGACACGGCTAAAAACTCGCCAAAACGCGTGGTGTTCGCCCAAGCCAACACCGACAATATGCTGCAAGCAGCAGTGGAGGCCTACAAGAGTGGCGTATGCATTCCTATCCTGCTTGGCAATGAGGAAATGATAGCCAAGCGTGCCAAGAAACTCGACCTCAGCATCAGTGGCATCACAATCGTGAACCCTCGTCACGACAGGGAGGAACGTCGGCGCGCGCGCTTTGCAAAACTGCACATGAACAAGCATCAGCGTGACGGCATCAACCTCACCGAGGCCACCGAAAAAATGTTTGACCGCAACTATTTTGGCATGATGATGGTGGAAACCGGCGAGGCCGACGCTTTCATCACCGGCACTTATGCCGGTAGCGGCAACACCGTGAAGATTGCAAAAGAGGTGATTGGCATCAAGCCCGGATTCAAGCATTTTGCCACGCTACATATCCTTAACACAAAACGTGGCACATTCTTCCTTGCCGACACATCAATCAACCACGAAAATTCCACCGAGGAGCTCGTGGACATTGCACGCCTCACCTACAGCGCTGTGAAATATTTCGCGCACTACCCCGTGATGGCGATGGTTTCTTACAGCAACTTTGGCTCCAACCCCGAACACGGACCAGGCGAAGTGCATGAGGCCATCGACATTCTGCACCGCGACTATCCAGAGATAGAAGTGGAAGGTGAAATGCAAATGCAGTATGCGCTCAACAAGGGGCTTCGCGACAAGCAATTCCCATTCAACAAGATTGCGGGAAAAGATGTGAACACTCTCATCTTCCCAAATCTGAGCGCTGCCAACACCGCCTATCAGTTGCTTCTTGAGATTGGTGCGGCTGAAATCATCGGTCCAATTCAAATTGGTCTGAACAAGCCTATCCACTTCACCAGCATCGACGCTTCAGTTCGCGACATCGTGAACCTCACCACCATGGCGGTGATAGATGCCAACGTGTACGAAAAAACCAACCTAAAGAAGTAGCCGCCACCTTTTCCCGCGTCCACAACCATATAAAAAGAGGGTGCCGCAAAGGACTGCGATAATCAATCGTCCTTACGACACCCTCTTTCCATTGCCTTCGTAGCGTAGATTTTACGCGCGCTATCTTTGAGACGACAAGTGGTTGAAGATTTCCGACTGCTTTTGCTTAGCCGCTTTCAGGCTTGCAGCGTCGCCAGTCTTCACACCATATTTTTCCAGACTCGGCACACGTAACACCGCACCCACAGGTATGGCGTTGGGGTTGGGATACTTTGCCTTGTTCTCCTCATAGATATACACCCAGAACTTATCTGTACCATAGTGCTTACGGCTCATGCGGTAGAGGTTTGTCCCCGTCTTAATGGTGTCGGTAGTTGGCACACCTGCTGTTTTTGTGGCAGCGGCTTTAGCCTTACCCTCCACCTCTGCCTTCTTCTTGGCTTCTTCCGCTTGCTTCTTTTGCTGCTCTTGCATAGCGGTTTGCTGTTCTTTTTCCGAGTCAGCGGAAGTTTTGGCGATGGATGCGGGGCGCGCGCCTTTCACCGAGTCAGCAGCCACGCTGTCGGCCACTAATGCCTGCTGCTCCGCTTTCGGCTTGTCGTCTGCACCATATCCCTTCATTAGATACAGTCGGTAGGCAAACAGGGTGACAATAAGCGTAGTGACCACGCCCACCACAAATCCTTCAAATAAAGAACGCCGAGTGATGCGGCGCTTGTCCACTTCCTGCCCCACGCGTTCATCAGCCAACTCCTCACTCACCAGTTCACCTTCATTTGCTGTATCGTAGGTCGGTTCGTCGGCATGAAGTTCATTGGCAGCCTCTTGCTCTTGCAAGCCTGCTTGAGGTTCAGCTATGGTCTCTGTTTGCTCCTCTGCCTCATCTTCTGGTTCATGAGTTGGCTCGCCGACATTATCTGCTGGTTCTGTAGGCGACTCAGGCTGTGGCTCTGCGGCAGGTTCTTCCGAATCTGCCTTAGCTGGCTCTTCCGCTTCTGGAACGCCATCTTCTGGCTCATCAGCAGGAGCCACAAATGCAGGCGGCATCTCCACTTCAGTTTCTGGCTCGGGCGCAGTTTCTGATTCAGGCACAGATTCTGGTTCTGCCTTAGTCTCTGCCTCTTTTTCCAAAGGTGCAGATGCTGGCGACGCATCTTCAGCATCGATAGCAGCAAGCTGATCATCTGTCACGTCGTCATCGAGAATCTCCGTCTCAAAGTGAATAAACGGTTGATTGATGGCCTCTGCCATATCCTTGTCGGGAGCAAACGAGAGTTTCTTGTGCCCGGGAATTTCTATTTCATCACCAGTGTTAACATCCACACTCTTTCTGGCACTCACCTCTGTGAGCTTAAAGGTGCCAACACCCTTCACTTTCACACTCTCGCCATCAATCAGCGCCTGTGATATGGTGGCAAACAGCTCTTTCAGAAACAGCTCGCTCATACGCTTCGACGTGTGGGCGTACTGTGCCACTTGCTCTACGAGTTCGGGAAATGTTACTTTATTGTTCATATAAAATATGCGTCAAGGAGAGAGGGGAATAACAGATTATTTCAAGCGGTTTTTTAGCACATTGCTCACTTTAAAAGCCAGCACCACCTTCGGCGGAACGAGCATACGCTTACCATTGCTGGGATTCACCACCACACGCTCATTCTTCTTCTTGGCCTCAAAGTTTCCGAAACCAGGAATGGCCACACTGTCGAGAGCGCCACAGCGAGTCTTCACCACCTCTGCAAAAGCTTCCAGCAATTTTGTCACATCGGCCTTACTACGTCCCAGGTTTTCTGAAACCCTTTCCAAAAGTTCCTTATTATCCATAATAGCTAATTTATAGCACAAAATTAATCAAACCATTCTCCATCTGCAAATAAATCTTTGCCCACGATATAAAACAAAAGCCGCGGAAACAATTCAGTTTGCTTCCGCGGCCACATTCACTCTCTGCGAGTGATAGGGTATATATTACAGAAATGGAATCACTTCTGTCGGATCAACACCTTTCTGCTGCTTACGCTGCCGTCTTTATAGTAGGTGCGCATAATGTTCACGCCTTCCACAGGCTGAGTGAGCACAAGGCCACCGACTGTGACATAATCCACATGGTCAACCTCCTTGTTAGCATCAAGCTCATGTGCGCCACTTGGCTCTGCCAGTGTAATCACATACTCACGGCTAATGCTGCCACCTTCAAGAGCAGCCTTCAGCGTGGCTGTCTCTCCTCTGCCTGCATTCATCAGAATCACTGATCCATCTTCACAAAGGCGAAGATTGTCGCTCACTGTCCAGGTCACACCATCAGGCATACCCACATTGAAGCTCTTTGTCACTCTGTCACGGGTGTCAAGCGAGTCAAGCACAATGGCTGCAGAATTAAGTTTCACCACGTCGTTGTCGGCAAGACGACCCATCACAGGATAGCAGTTAGGAACCATAGTCCAAGTGTCGCCAAGGTTCAAGGTTGTGATTGCCACTGTGGGCAGCGCCATCGTGTCGGCATCGTTGGCGTATGTGGCGTCCACCGTCTGCCGGTCGAAATAAGTGTTGGTGTAAGTGACGTTGGTAATTCCTTTTCCACCAAACACATTACCACATGATGCAGAGTCGGCAACTGAAGCGCATTCCACAGCGCCAGTGTTGTAAGCATTGGTGACCTCTGTGTAGTATTTCACAGGCAGACCGATAATGCCGCCCACTTGCTTATAGCCACTCACTTCGCCATGGTTAAACACATCAGTAAGTGTACCCTTGCCGGTGCCCATCACACCGCCTACATTGTAGGCTGTAGATGCCGACGTACCTGTCGACGACACCTTACCGGCATTGCCACTCTCCTTTATCACCGAGCCGCTTCCGCTGTTACCGCACAAGCCACCCAGATTGTAGCGAGCCTCGACAGTGCCCACATTGTAGCATCCAACCACATTGCCTGAGTGATTGCCTACCACACCGCCGGCCTGATAGTCGGCCACTACATCGCCATAGTTCACATCTGCCTCAAGATTGGATTTCGATCCAGTAGAGCCAGCGATACCACCGGCGTTGTTCTTAACGGCTGCGATTTTCCCATAATTGGCGTTGTGAGCTACCAATGCGGGGAATTCATCTGAGCCATTGCCCAAACTACCCACAATGCCGCCAGCGCCATTGGTTTGTGCTTGCACATAACCCAGATTGACACAGCTGTCGAGCAGATTGAACGCCCCAGATCCCGTAGAGCCTGCAATACCGCCAGCTCCATAAGAGCCAGATTCCACATCGCCGTAGTTTTCATTGTGCCTAACCACGTTAGCCTTCGAGATATTGCCGATAATGCCACCTGCGCCATAGGTCTTGGTCACGATTTTGGCGTTGTTCTCGCAATTGGTCACCACACCAGAAGCGTCGTTCTGATAGCCGGCAATGCCACCCGAGCAGTACTGGCTCGAAGTGACTGTGCCGTTGTTTACAGAATTAGTGATAGAACCCTTGCTTGATCCCACAATGCCACCGTTGGAGTATTTGCCCACAATCGCGCCAGCATTGTAGCAGCTGTCGAATTTCACATCAGTATCGGTAGAGCCTGCAATACCGCCTGCCTGTCCATTTGATGAAGTGATGTTGCCATAGTTACGGCAGTTGATGAAGCGTGCCTTAGGATTGGCAGTGCCCACGAAGCCTCCCACGAAGCCCATTTTGATGGTCTGCACCGTAGCGTAGTTCACACAATTGCGCATTGTGCCAGAGGAAAGGCCAGCAAAGCCCCCCACATACCAGTAGCCACCTATCGAGGTGTTGGCGCCAAGGGTGAGGTTCTCAATCACACCATTCTCACCCACCAGGCCAAACAGGCCCTTGTTGCTGCCCGTCTTCTGGTCGTCATTGCTATATACGAATCCGTCGATTGTCTTTCCGTTGCCTTCGAAATGTCCTTGGAAGCGAGTGGCGCCATCATCCACAAGCATGAGTGAAGCGTCGGCATCACCGCCAAAGTCAAGATCATTGGTCAAGAGCAAATATTCACCGTCAAACGAAGCCTGGTAATTCTTCGAGTAGCGGGCCACAGTCTGCCAGTCGGCCACATTGGCAATTCGCCAAGGGTTGGTCTTAGAGCCGTCGCCGTTGGGGAGCATCTTTGGAGTGGCAAAAAGTGGATACTGCTTTGAGTAGATGCCCTGTGTGAAGGTGAGCGTGTCGCTCTCCACTTCAGTAAGAGCCGAGATATTAAGAGTGGTGCCATCGATGGCAAAGTTTTGAGCACGCTTCAGCGCGCAGGTCACGCCTTTCTGTGCCACCACTTGCGAAGCATAGCGCACCGAGAATCGGGAGTCGGTCTTGTCGCCGGACTCAAACAGAATATAGTTACCGCGGTTAAACGTTGCAGCAGGCTCATTGGCAAACGATTTCAGCACGGGATACTGACCGTTCACATAGCTCCACTGCTCGGCTTCCATTCCTTTAAGAGCTTTGCCCGACACCAATGTGGCGGTGGAGAGCTTGTCCACGCCATCCACAGCGAGGGCATTGCCTGCGTTTTTGCCAGCAAGCTGATAATCATAATAGCAATTACTTGTGGCTGTGCCATTGGCATTGTAATAGCCAAACACAGTGCCAAACTTCTCAAGATTTGAGAAGGAGTAAACCACGCCCGTGGAGAGCAACTGCTGATTAGTGGTGCGCGCATTACTATAGCCTACCACACCGCCTACACAACTGCCGCCACTCACATAGCCTTGGTTGAGGGAGTTGGTGACGGTGGCATTGTTCACACCTATCACACCACCCACATTCTCAAGTTTAGTGCTGTCGGTTTCAAACGATGTGAGCACCGTTGCACCCACCACGCCATCATTCTGGCAGTTGTCCACTGTACCGAAGTTGGCAGCCACCAAACCTCCTGCTATCGTCTGGCCTGTGAGCACTGAGCCAGCATTGTAGCAGCCAGCTACTGAAGAGCCTTCTGCATTGTAAGCCACAACGCCAGCCGCGCCTGTCTTCAAAGCCTTAATCGTGGCGTAGTTGCGGCAGTTCTCTATGCGGCCGCCATTATAGCTGACCACACCAGCCACATAACTTCCGCCCTCTATCTGACAGTCAGACGCGATGTTCAGGTTTTTGATCACCGCCTTGTGGCCTGTATAGATCATGAGTGCCGCCATAGCGTTTTCCATATTGGCCACATAGCCACCATCGGCAGTGAAGCAGCGGTTCACTCTCCAGTTCTTCACTGAGTGGCCTGCGCCATCGAGTGTGCCGTTGAAGCCATAGTCCACGCCATGCACGCTAAGACCAAAGAAATCGCTGTCGCCGCCCATGTCAATGTCGTTGGCGAGTTTGAAATACACGCCGGTATAGTCGTAAAGCTGAATATCCACAGCGTTCTTCATCTTGAGGATATCCTCTTTCGTCTTGATAAGATAAGGATTAGCCTCGGTTCCCTGTCCCTCAAATTCATCAGGCACCACTTTCAGAATGTAGATTCTGAAATCGTTGCCAAGTGTGGCGGTAAGCGTGTCGCTCACGGCAGCTGTGGCTGTCACGGTCACATTGCCGCCGTCAAGTTTGAGGCCATGGCCAGTTGTGGCCAATTTGCCGCCATTGTAGAACAGCCACTTCACATTATTATCCGTACACACGGTGAAGTTGCTCTTGAGGCGCTTCACCGTTTCGCCAGAAGCAAGAGTGAATGGCACTGCCGCAAGTTTAGCCTTGTCGGTGGCCACGCCATTGGCAAGCTGTGGGTAATGCCCCTTCACAAGTGTCCACGCCGTGGCGTTGAAGCCTTCCGGTGCATTGCCTGAAATGAGTGTGGCGGTAGGTAATCCATGTTCGGTAGAGCCATTCACACACACTTGGCTATCGTAGTAAGTATGGTTGATGATGGCAGTGTCGCCCACATAAGCGCCAGCCAACTCATTGTTTTTAGCTGATGGCGAGCAGAACATCATACCAATGTTGAGACTTCCGTTAAATTCTGGAGCGTCGCTCTCGGTGGTGGTGCCTTTCTTACCCATCTCAAATTTGCCGGCAAGGCCGCCCACAATGTCGCTGGTATAGCTACGCACGATACCAGAATTGTAACAGTCGTTCACCTTCACACCGATAGCACGACCCACAATACCTCCAGTAGTGCCTGTATGGGCTTGGCTGTACGAAGCGTTCACCTGTCCGCCATTCCAGCAACGGTTGATGGTGCCCGCATAATAGTAGCCAACTATGCCACCATTGTCGCCATTGCCAAAAGCATCGGTGACAACGCCGGTGAAGTAGCAGTCGTTGATACTTGATGTGGCGCGAGATGCCGAGCCACACACCCCCCCAGTGGCGCCTTTTGCCGCAGTGGCACTGATAGTGGCATCACTCCAAGAGAAACTAATCTCATTGTAGTTCACACCTACCACGCCACCGATAAGGCCTTCACCTTCCACTGTGCCCGAGAAGGCTGTCTGTGTCACCACGCCAGTGCCATTGTTCATTCCCACAATGCCACCTATGTAGTAAGCGTCGGAGCCGGCATAACCATCTGTCACAGTAATGCCACTCACCTTGCCATTGTTCTCTCCCACCACTACGCCAACTTTCGACTTGTTGCTGCGCACTGATGGTTTCTCGAATTTTATGTTGGAGATTTCTGCGTTCTCGCCCGTTAGTCCAAACAGACCCGCGTTAAATTCATCGCGGCGGTCTTGGGCGAGATTGCTGATGGTGTGGCCTTGGCCGTCGTAATGGCCGTTAAAAGCCACTTTTGCCACGCCAATAGGCTCGTGATTGAGCACTTCAGCCATATTGATGTCTGCGGTCTGCTTAAAGTATGCGCCAGTGAACACATTGCCGTCGGCGTCTTTATAGGCGGCATTGTGGTTCACAGCATTGGCAAGAGCCTCCAGATCCTGCGCATTGGCCACTATATAAGGCTCGTCGGCCGTTCCTTTTCCTTGAAGGCCGAGGCTGGAGGAGAATGGTGCAAATGCCTCTGGCACTTTTATCACGCTCTTCACCAGCGATTCCACGATATAGCTTCTGCTGGTGCCACGCGACATTGCCCAAGCGCCAAAGCTGATGCTGTCGGCATCAAACGTGCCATTGAGCCCCGATGCCTTGAGCGTAACATCGCTGGCTGTGGTGTACTTGGTAATGCAGTAGTTGTAGAAGTTGGTCACGCCCGATGTGGCAAGCACCTGGTGAGGCATAAACACAGCGCCAGTGCTGTCCACCGTCATCACCACTTCAGAGCCACAGTTATAGAAGTTGCGCACCGCAACCTGCGTTTTACTCTCGCGTGTGTAGCAGGCTGGATAAGTGCGCACTTTCAGACTGTCGACCGTTTGCGACAGGCTATGGTCGGTGATCATTGCGTTGGCCCTATACAGTTTCGACTTACTGCTGACGATCTGCGTGCCTTTGTATTGGCCGCTGAGCACAAAAATACCCCACGACCCAACGCTGATGTTGCCATCGGCGCTCACCGTGAACTCTATCTCCGCATCGGAGTAATACACCTTCTTGTCGAGGTCCACCAGGCAGCAATAAAGCTCGCCATACTTGTCGTCAACATAGGTGACCTGAGGCTTTACCTTGATCACGCCTGTAGATGCATTGTAAACGCCCTTGATTGCACGCTGTCCGCCAATCAAGTTGTAGATTTCCACCGAGTCGGCCGCAAATGGCGTGATTTGCACCATATAGCGGCGAGCCACAGCAAGGGGCACGCTCGTGCCATAGTCGGTGGTGTAATAGTAGCCCTTAAGGCTCGCCAGCGCAGGAGCGCGCCGCTTGGCCTTGGCCACTTTCACACGCAGAGCAGGCTCCTCGCTTGCCGCCTGTGTGAACCCCGAAGGGCTAAGCGACTTGCTGATCACCTCTCTGTCCACCCCCAAGAGGGTTACCCCGTTGCGCACCGTTGAGCTTGCCAATGAGGCAAAAAAGCCCAGCGCCACGAGCAACGAGGTGAGGAAAGTAATAATTCTTTTCATAAGCAACTTTTTAATAAAGTTAGTTAAATTAACACTGAAATTAGTTACAAATTTAATAAAATCACATGATGATTGTGCCAAAATATAAAAAATAATTAAACAAACTCATACATTTTTGCGCATTTTTCGCATACCGTGAATGTGAACTGCTTCTTGTAATTATAGAAGCAATCAGTAACGTGGTGTCGAGAAAAAGCAGTAACTTTGCGATATAAAACTGAAAGCGCTGCAAAGCGAAAGCACAATGCGCACATCTCAATTTTAATTAATGCGAGGAATATACAGAAACATAACGCAGTATCATTCAACTATTATTTATAAATCAATTTAAACCAAATTTTTATTACAATGAAAAATTTACTTTTTTCGATTGCATTTGCTATTCTTGCAATCGCAAATGCAGCAGCTGCCACTACCGTTGATGGCTTGCTGACAAAGCAGCCTGAGGGCACTCTCAAAACTTACGATCGAGGCGGCTATTCATATTATGTATATAACGACTATATCCGCCGAGGCGCACAGACGGGCACCATCTCTATCGTGTTTGCCGACGGTGGCGATGTGTATATGAAGGATCCGCTGGCAAAGGCTCCCACTGGCGTGTGGGTGAAAGGAACACTAAGTGCCGACGGCAAGACTATCACACTACCACTCGGTCAAGTAATTGCTCACGACACTGAGCAAAACGACGACGTGGTGCTCGGCATTCTCTCCTTTGACCCCGATGAGGAAGAAGTGACCACTGAGAAAATCACAGGCAATGTGACTTTCACTATTGATGCCAACGAGACTATCAAGCTCAACGGCACCTCAAAGTATTCTTTTTTTGGCGCAGTGTGGAAATCGTCAAAACTTTGGGCTGAATATGGCGACTATGAGTCGAAATACACTCTAAAGTCTATGGACGACGTGCCAGTAGTGGCTCCAGAAGGCTTGCAGACCGAAACCTATCGTATGAGCTGCAACTCCTATGTGAGCGGATCGAATGTGGCATATAATGTGGAGCTCGGTTTTTCAGGTAATGACGCTTACCTGAAAGGCGTCTTCTCCGACCTGCCTAATGTGTGGATTAAAGGCGTGAAGAACGGCAGCACCATCACTTTCCCCTCGGGTCAGTATCTCGCTCCCACCAACACTGGCACCACAAATTATTATATGATTGCCTGCAATCACCAGAACACTTCTGAGATTCAAGACTTCGTACTCACCTACGACGAGAATGCCAAAGAATACACCACTCCTCAGTTCCTCGTGCTCAACACTGCTAAAAAGACGGTGTATCTGGTAGATGCGTTCGACCAGATTGTGATTAAAAAAGTGGCTGAAGGCGGCGTTTACCCCACCCCATACGAGGGCACGTTCACAGGTAGCCTTGGCGACTTCACTGTAATCGACGCAAACAATGATGGCGTGACATGGGTTTCTAACAAGCTGAACAGCACTGCTGAATACAATTTTTCAATGAAGAACAAAGCCGACGATTGGCTGATTTCACCAAAAGTGAAACTTGAAGCCGGCAAAACCTACCTCGTGACAGTGAACGCTCGCAGTATGGCTGGCCTGCTTGAAAAGTTTGAAGTAAAGATGGGCACAGAATGTTCTGTGCCTGGTATGGCCACAGAGGTAATGCCCGTGCAGAATGTTCAAACAGAAGACTTTGCCGATTTCACTTCGCAAATAACTGCTCAAGTAGATGGTAATTATCACTTTGGCATCCACGCCGTATCCGACGCCAACAACAACGGCCTCTACCTCAAGTCTATCAAAGTGAAGGAAGTGGAGCCTTCTGGCGTTGCTTCCATCGTGACCAATGCGCCCAAGGCAGTGAAATGCGTTGAAAACGGCCAGATAGTCATCATAATCGGCAACAAGAAATACAATGTGCAAGGTGCAGAAATCAAGTAATTGACCACACATCACATTAAACAATAATCCAAGGCGATGAAGTCTGAAACTCCAGATTTCACCGCCTTTTTTTAAAAATTTATGAATCCTTACTTCTACATCCCTCCATTTACAATGCAGACACAACCATGAGAATGCGCATTCTCATAGTAAAAAAAGTCACCTCAATTTCACTGTGGGACAGAATGTTTTTAATATGGGGCCATAACGCTTCATTTCGGTATTATTCATCAGCCTAGCATTATCATTTACACGATAAAACGAGCCATCAGTATCTCGGATCCAGACTTGAACATGCACCGTTCCTCTTTTAAAAGTGCGATTATCACCATTATTAGTATGGTTGTGACTCCAGTCAAAATCCAAGAACATTTTCTGCTCCACATAAACACGGGCTTGGCAAACACCTTTTGTATTCTTCCTAAAATAGATCTCTGAGGTATTTGAAAAACAAGGTAAATTCGTATGTGTGTCCTTATCACCATCCTTTTTAATCAAAGTTCCTTTAACTCTCTGATTTAATTCAACCAACGGGTAATAAAAGTATTTCCAAAAGTAGATTCTCGAAAGTTTTGCCTAACTTTGTAGATGAACTTTTGATAGCATCTCTGCAGATTTCCGTATATTGGTTGAATGGTTTTGATGTCATTTCACTTTAATATTTGTACACTATAAAGTTACTAACAATCAGTCACTCAACCAATTTTAATTAGTTACACCATATTAATCAACTATCTCATTTTTAAACAATTACATTGGGATTAACAGAATATTGTAACTTAATCGTTTCAAAAAAAATTTTGATGTAGGAACTCCGCATTTTTGACTTTTTGATTTTGTAACTATCTCAACATTATAAGATATTTTTATTAACTTTGCATTCTATATAATATAAGGTGCTGCTATTAGTGCCTCACATTGTTCACAATCAAGCAATCAACACCTAATTTAAATATGGCTGAAAACAACACTCAACTCAACGAGAAAGAAGAGAAAAAGAGCCTGAACTTTGTTCAGCAAATAGTGGCCGACGACTTGGCCGCCGGCAAGAATGGCGGACGACTCAACACCCGTTTTCCACCAGAGCCTAATGGCTACCTGCACATAGGCCACGCCAAGGCCATCTGTATGGATTTCGGGGTGGCTGAAATGTTTGGAGGCACGTGCAACCTGCGTTTCGACGACACAAACCCCGCCAAAGAGGACACTGAATATGAGCAAGCCATCATGCGCGACATCAAGTGGCTTGGCTACGACTGGGGCGACCGCCTGTACTATGCGAGCGACTATTTCCAGCGGCTCTACGATTTTGCCATCCGCCTTATCAAGGAGGGAAAGGCCTACGTCGACGACCAGACAAGCGAACAAATAGCCGCACAAAAGGGCACCCCCACCACTCCTGGTCAGAAAAGCCCTTACCGCAACCGCTCGGTGGAAGAGAATCTCGACCTCTTCAACCGCATGAACGCGGGCGAGTTTGCCGAGGGCAGCCGGGTGCTGCGCGCAAAAATCGATATGGCAAGCGATAATATGCACTTCCGCGACCCTATCATGTACCGCATCATTCTGCGCCCACACTGGCGCACTGGCGACAAGTGGAAAGTGTATCCCATGTACGACTTCGCACATGGGCAGAGCGACTACTTCGAGGGCGTGACACACTCTATCTGCACCCTTGAATTTGTACCTCACCGACCACTCTACGACCTGTTCGTAAGAGAACTGGCAGGCGACAAGGCTGCAGAATACTGCCCTCGGCAGATAGAGTTTAACCGCCTCAACCTCACCTACACCGTGATGAGCAAGCGCAAACTGCTCCAACTGGTGAAAGAGGGGCTGGTGAACGGATGGGACGACCCACGTATGCCTACGCTGTGTGGTCTGCGTCGCCGAGGATTCACCCCTGAATCAATCAAGAACTTTATCAGCACCATTGGCTACACCAAGTTTGAGGCGCTCAACGACATCAGCCTTCTTGAGCACGCCATTCGCGAAGACCTCAATAAAAAAGCGGACCGTGTGTGCGCCGTGCTCAATCCAGTGAAAGTGGTCATCACCAACTATCCTGAAGACAAAGAGGAAATGATGGAGATGGACAACAACCCCGAACAGGAAAACGCCGGCACTCACCAGATGCCATTCTGCCGCGAGATTTATATTGAGCGCGACGACTTTATGGAAGACGCTCCTAAAAAATTCTTCCGTATGACCCCTGGCAAAGAAGTTCGCTTGAAGGGAGCCTACATCATCATGTGCACTGGCTGCACCAAGGATGCCGACGGCAACATCACCGAAATTCAGTGCACCTACGACCCCAACACCCTCAGCGGTATGGAAGGCGCCAACCGAAAGGTAAAAGGCACGCTCCACTGGGTATCGGCACGCCACTGCAAAGATGCCGAAGTGCGCATTTACGACCGACTGTTTGCCGTTGAAAATCCAAGTGCCGACACCGAGCACGACTTCCGCGAGCTTCTTAACCCCGACTCGCTCAAGGTGATTGAAAACGCCAAGATTGAGCCATTCCTCGCAGAGATCGCAAAAGAGGGCGACAAGTTCCAGTTCCAGCGCATCGGCTACTTCTGCGTAGACTCCGATTCCACCGAGTCGAAGCTGGTGTTCAACCGCACCATCGGCTTGAAAGACAGCTGGGCAAAGCAGAGCAAAAAATAGTACGCCTGCCAAAGAAAAAGGCATATAACGCACATTTTATACAGACACAGCAAAGCCTTGGAGCAGCATTTCTCGCTCCAAGGCTTTCTTTAATCATGACTATTTAACAAGCTTGATTTGTAAAGACAAACCATCTTTTCCCATAAAGTATTGGCGTTTTTCAACACCTGTAGTCTTAAAAAACACAAGTTTAGCCGAAATCAAAAAAAAATAATTATATTTGTTGTAACATTTGCATCAACATACGCTATTATGAAATACTCACTACAAATCATTAAAGACAGATTCAACTCAGGAGAACCGCTTGACTACATCTTCTTTTGGGGACACCATGTAAAGCCCGGAAAAATCACCAAAGCATGCCTCAGCCAATGGTTTCCAGCCAATTTCACTGCTGATGGCACCACTTACAGCAGTGCAGAGCAATATATGATGGCAGAAAAAGCCCGCGTTTTTGGCGACGCCGACACACGCCAGCTTATTCTGGCAAGCGACGACCCAAAAGAAATAAAGGCTTTAGGACGCATAGTAAAAAACTTTGACGAGAACAAGTGGAGCCAAGTGGCGCCCGACATCGTAGTGAAAGGCAATCTCTACAAATTCGAGCAGAGCCCCGAATTGCGTAGCTTTCTTATCAACACACACGGCAAAGTGCTTGTAGAGGCAAGCCCCTACGATAAGATTTGGGGCATCGGTATGCAAGCGTCAGAAGCAGGAATAGGCAACCCATACAACTGGCGCGGAACGAACCTTTTAGGCTTCGCCCTGATGGAAGTTCGCGACATGCTGAGCATATAGTTAGTGTGCCCTTATCATCGTGATCATGCCTCATTGATGGCGCTGTCACTGCATCAGCTTTAAGGCTATGGCTGCGCAGGCTTCGGCGTCGGCTATGGCATTGTGGTGGCGCGTGAGGTCGAAACCACAGTAGGCCGCCACGGTGGGCAACTTGTGGTTGGGGAGCGCACACCCCAATATAGCGCGCGAGGCACGGCAAGTGCAGTAAAACTCATAGTCGGGGTAGTCCATGTCGTAGGTGCGAAACACGGCTCGCAGGCAGCCCTCGTCAAACTGGCTGAAATGAGCCACTAATGGAAGCCCCTCAATAAGCGGCTCCACTTGCGCCCACACTTCGGGAAAGCGCGGCGCACCCTCGGTTTCCTCTTTCTGAATGCCATGCACCGCCACATTGGTGGGCAAGTAATAATTGGGCGTAGGATGAATTAAGCTATAGAACTTGTCAGCCACCACACCATCGCGCACCACCACCACGCCCACACTGCACACACTCGATGGTAGCGCATTGGCCGTCTCAAAGTCTATGGCGGCGAAATTGCCAGCCAAGTGCGGAACAGCCTGGCGTGAAGAGCCACTGCGAGGAAAGCTGTTTCTACGAAAATAAGCCATTATTTTTATTTATTGCGTTTCAAAAAATCAGCGACAGCGTTTTCAAGGGCTTTGCCGCGTAAGCCACGGTGCAGAATTGTGCCATCTGGGGCAAAGACAATGATTTCTGGAATGCCCGTGATGGAATAAGCGTCGCTGCCGGCATTCTGAGCGTTCAGCATCTGTGGGTAAGGAATTTTCAGCTCGGCAATGGCAGCTTCAGTGTCGGAAGGATCGTCCCAAGTGGCTATGCCAAGCACCGTTACACGGCCGGCATACTTTTTATGTAGGCTTATCAAGTTTGGTATCTCGTCGCGGCACGGGCCACACCAGCTTGCCCAGAAGTCGGCCACCACAAGTTTTCCCTTGCCCACATAGTCGCTCAAATGCTGGGTTCTGCCTTTGTAGTTGGTGGTGAAATCCACATACTTTGCGCCAGCAAGCGTGGAGCAAGACTTGTCAATCGCCGCTTTAACTTCCTTCCCATAGGTGGAGTGCTGCAGTTCCGGCGACAGCATACCAAACAGCTTTTTCATCTCCGCCGGCTCCAGCATGCTGCGAAACGCCTCGTTGCCCACCACCAGGAGCGAGCGCAAGTCTTTGGCGTGGTCCAACACAAAATCAGTGTATTCCGACGGAGCACCCTGCCCATTCACCACCATTGCCACGATGTCGGAAGCCGCATCGTTGACAGGCGTGCCCACTGCGCTTTGGCTATCGTTGTCAATGCAGATGTCACCACCCTCAAGGGCCACCAGCACGCTTGTCACAATTTTAGAATGGTTGATATAAGCCGTGAGCTTCGCCACATCTCCGCCTTCAGCCGTGCCGCTGAACTTGTAGACGCCATCCTTCATGCTTGCCAAAGTCTGCACATGCTTGCCATTGACAGAAAAGCTAACGGAGTCAATCACATTATCCGAAGCCAGCACACCCTGCAAATTCCACGACAGCGAGTAGTCGCCACCTGCCACATCGCCATTTTTCTGCGCTCTGCCACAGCCCGCTACCATGGAAAGCGCAGCCACTAGCAAAGCATAAAGTCCTATCCGTTTCTTCATCGTCGTCACAAATACTCGTTTCTCTATTAGTGATTTCACTCCTCAAAGTTACAATTTCACCTCCTATCCTCAAAATTTCATATTGTATTTAGAGCCTTATAACTAACCATAACTTACCATGACTAACTAATCATAAAACCTTGATTTTCAATACTCTTTGATTTTTAACACTTTCTGAGTGCTTTTTGGCAGTTCCCGATTTTCCACATATTTTTGCAGCGTATTTCTACCGTGGAGAATTTGCGGAGCTTTTATTTTGTCATATCGTGAACGTAGTTGACAAGGGTTTACGAGTGGTTACAATGGAGGACAGATTTGAAGCTGATAGGCAAAAAGCGTTATATCGTGGACTGGGTTGACAAAGGTTGTCAATGGTTCACTTCCGTTTACTCCATCGGTGGAATGATCAAAGTATGTAGAACATAGCAATATCAAAGAGTATGAGACCAACAAGAAAATGTGAATTTTGTGGCAAGATATTCGTGCCAAGAAGCGGTATGCAGAAATATTGTTCCGAGGAATGCCAGGCAGAGGCAAAACGTCTTAGGAAAAAAAGACAGCAGGACTTGATTAACGGTATTGAGCCAATCATGGATCTGCGACATCAGGAGTATCTTACCTTCTCCAAAGCAGCCATTCTGATGGGATGCACCCGACAGTATATCTACAAACTTGTGGCTAACGGAAAGCTGAAGGCATCAAGATTGAGCAGCAGGATGGCATTCGTAAGAAAGGCTGATATAAAGAAGATGTTTGAGGGTAATCCCTACAAGCGTGTGGTTCC
>ERZ808278.73-NODE-73-length-86309-cov-23.156364_pt1 | contig 86309 bp, 64 predicted proteins | sample MGYA00521239_ERZ808278 | MGnify/ENA primary metagenome ERZ808278 (study PRJEB31516, sample SAMN03275600) | gut metagenome | biome: mammalia-associated habitat; material: feces | host: Papio cynocephalus | place: Kenya | collected 2012-07-17 ...
GGGGCGAACAAGCACCAAGCAAGGTTGGGGCGAACAAGCACCAAGCAAGGTTGGGGCGAACAAGCACCAAGCAAGGTTGGGGCGAACAAGCACCAAGCAAGGTTGGGGCGAACAAGCACCAAGCAAGGTTGGGCGGGCTGAAAGCCCAGCAAGCTCCAAGCCCAGGGCAACGCCCTGGGTAAATGTCGGGAGCAAATGCGCCCTGTAAGGGCAAAAGCATAAAATCCCCGATAAAGAAATGCTTTTGCCCTTACAGGGCGGCAAGGTTGCATGAACAAATACCTAGGGCGTTGCCCTAGGCTTGGAGCTTCTGCCCTTTCAGGGCGTATAGACAATAACATCAGAATGATAACAATATCAATTAGACAATAACATCAGAATGATAACAATATCAATTAGACAATAACATCAGAATGATAACAATATCAATTAGACAATAACATCAATAAGAAATATGAAATATCTAGTTGCTAAATTCAAGATTGAAGCCAACGAAGACTTGGCTCAGGTGTGCAAGGACTTGCTTCCCGACACCGTGGCTCCCGCCGGATTCGACTCCTTCGAGGAAACGGAAGAGGGATTGACAGGCTATGTGCAAAAGGACCTCTTCGACAAGCAAGAACTCGAAGAGAGCATCCAAGACTTCCCTATCCCCGATGCGAACATCACTTACACCATCGAGGAAGCGGAGGACAAGGACTGGAACGAGGAATGGGAGGAACAGGGGTTCGAACCTATCTGCGTCGATGACCAAATCGTCATCTACGATGCCAAGCACCCCGAACTGCACCCGACCACATCGCCCGACCACATCGAAATCGGCATCGAGGCGAAACTCGCCTTCGGCACGGGCAACCATGAGACGACGCGCATGATCGTCTCCACCTTGCTCAACATGAACCTCGCCCTGAAACGTGTGCTCGACTGCGGATGCGGCACTGGCATCCTGGGCATCGTCGCCGCCAAGCTCGGTGCCAAGGAAGTGGTGGGTTACGACATCGACGAATGGAGCGTGGAGAACACCAAGCACAACGCCGAGCTGAACCAGGTGGCTCCTATCGAGGTGTATCACGGCAATGCGTCGGTCATCAACCATATCAGCGGCTTGTTTGACATCGTACTCGCCAACATCAACCGCAACATCCTCCTCGAAGATATGAAAGCCTTCCGGAGTGTCATGGGCGACAACAGTTACCTGATACTCAGCGGTTTCTACGAGGAAGACATCCCTGTGCTGTTGGCGAAAGCGAGCGAACTGGGCTTGAAAGAGGCGGCTCGCAGAACGGACAACAACTGGGCTTGCCTGGTATTGAAGAACTAGCGGGAATCAACAACCACCAGACACTATAAAAGATTACTCATCGGATTCTTCTTCGTCGAACTCATCGTCCTCGAAGAAGGATCCACCCTTTGAGGCAATGCAGAGCTTGCGGAGATCGTAATAACTACCATTGTAGATATTAAAATCGACATATCCCTTGATGCCAGGCAACTTGCCCGCATCCGTATGCTGCCAGAACTTCCACTTGCCCTGATACTGTACCTTATCGACATAGTAATGCGCTATCCAGTAGGGATAATCGTCGAAGACAGGCGCACTCAGGTATTTCTCCTTAAACTTATAATAGGTGTAGATGATTGGCTTGACATGATACTTGTCCTCCACGATGTGAAGCCAGGTGAGCACATCTCTTTGGAAATCCTCCACCGACTTGTCGGCAGGCTTGTGCTCGATGTCCAACACTGGCGGCAAGTCGCCCTCGGTGAGATGCACCTTGTTCAGGAAGAAATACGCCTGTTCACGAGCTGAAGACTTGTTGCTCCAGAAGTGATAGACACCACGGATGAAACCATAGTCGCGAGCCTGGTTGAAATTCTCATGGAAGTTTTCGTCCAACCTCGATGCACCCTCCGTGCTCTTGATGATGATGAAGCGCACAGGGCAACCTTCGATCATGGCGTTCTTGAGTTGTTCCCAGTCGATAGTACCCTGGTAATGGGAGATGTCAATGCCGTGAATCTCATAACCGTTGGGATATTCAGCGTCGCCATACAAGGCACGCCACCTGAATCCCGTAGGACTGACAAAGAAATAATAGAAAACAAAGATGTAGAGGGCGATAATCAAAAAAGCACCCGTACACCAAGCCCATTTCGGAAAGCGATAGAAGAACTTAGGAAATAGGCGGAAAGAGTCATTTTTCTTGCGATGGACCGTTCTCGGACGGGCAGACGATTTCGATGCCCTTCTCGGTTTAGGAGAATTGCTGCCTGGCACACGTCTCGAAGTAGTTCGTCCCATCATGGTAGTAAAAAAGTTGGGGCATCAGCCCTGGAAGAGTGCCTCCGCCCCAACACGATATTTAATATTTAACAATATAAATTTGCTAAGATTACTTAGCCTGCTCCAACTGGAGGGTCTTGGTGGTCTGGTCGCAAACCTCAGAAGGACCCCAGTACTGGATAGGACCTGGATAAACATAAGCTGTCTCCTTAGCCCACTGCTCACGCTTAGAAGCGAAGTACTTGAATGGAGCACCATCCAACTCGACGAGAGCCTTGCGGATAACAGGCTTGTTGGCACCGTTACGACGCTCGATGTTCATCATCATGGTGATAGGCACACCACCGGCGATCCACTCAGCAGCAGGAGCTGTAGTGTTCTTAATGATAGACATATAGCCAGTCTTGCCGTTGGCGATCAAGCGAGAAGCATTGTAGCCGAGAGAGTAGCAGTAGTCAGCATCGTAGTTAGAAGGAGCCGCGCAACGACCCTCGTAACCGAAGAAGTGGTGCTGAGCAGAGAACTTGCCCACGAACTTACCCTCTTTCTTCCAAGCAGCCAACTTCTTGGCTACCATACGAGAGAGCAACTTCTCAGTCTCGATGAGAGATACCTGTACGTTTCCGTGAGGGTCACGGTCGAGGCAGAGCTGGCGAGCAACATCCTCAGGGAGAGACTCCAATACAGCGAGGTTGTCCTTGGCGATGGCACCCTTAACGAATGCGATCTGCTCCTCGGCAGAAGCGAACTCACGGCTCTCGCCTGTTGCTGGGTCTGTAAGAACCTCGTTCAATTCAGCGATCAACTTCTTGATAGCAGGGATGAACTCGATCAAGCCCTCTGGGATGAGGACAGTACCGAAGTTGTGACCCTCGGCAGCGCGATTAGCTACAGCAGTAGCAATGTAGGTAACAACATCGTCGAGAGACATCTCCTTAGCCTCTACCTCCTCAGAAATCAAGCAGATGTTAGGCTGAGTCTGGAGAGCGCACTCCAATGCGATGTGAGATGCAGAGCGACCCATCAACTTGATGAAGTGCCAGTACTTACGAGCAGAGTTGCAGTCACGCTCGATGTTACCGATAAGCTCAGAGTAAGTCTTGCAGGCTGTATCGAAACCGAAAGAAGTCTCAATCTGCTCGTTCTTCAAGTCACCGTCGATAGTCTTAGGGCAACCGATTACCTGTACGCCATATTTCTTAGCAGCATAGTACTCAGCAAGAACACAAGCATTGGTGTTAGAGTCATCACCACCGATGATAACCAAAGCCTTGATGCCAAGCTCACGAAGAATCTCGATACCCTTCTCGAACTGGTCTTCCTTCTCCAACTTGGTACGGCCAGAGCCGATGATGTCGAAACCACCCGTGTTACGGTACTCGTCCATCAACTCAGAAGTAATCTCCATGTAGTTGTGGTCAACGAGACCACCAGGACCGAGAATGAAGCCATAAAGCTTGTTGGCAGGGTTGAGAGACTTCACACCGTCGAAGAGACCCGAGATCACGTTGTGACCACCAGGAGCCTGACCACCAGAGAGGATGACACCCACATTGAAAGCAGGGAGTTCCTTAGCCTCGCCAGGCTCGAAAGTGATGACAGGCATGCCGTATGTGTTAGGGAACAATGCCTTGATCTCATCTTGGTTACCTACTGACTGTGTGGCTGCACCTTCCACTGCCTTCACTGGACCCTGGAGAGCCTTAGGCAATTTTGGCTGATAAGCAGCTCTTGCAATTTGCAATGCACTTTTTTCCATAATGAATTTCTTTAATATTTAAAAGTTGAAACTTCAAAAACTTAAAAATCAGTGCAAAAATAACTTTTTTTTGCGAGATATGAAAAGAAAAATGCTAAAATTGAGTTAATCAACACTTTTTTTCGTTACTTATGCTTGGATTTCGGAGATTTTTATTATCTTTGAGCATTAAATTTAGTATTTTAATCATTAATATCAAGAATTATGGCTAACAAAAGAGATTTAAAACGTACCATCAATTACATTACTAGCGACCTTTTCGCCGAGTGTGTTGCTGCCTCATTGTACAATGGCAAACCAGAACAGAGTGACGTCGATGGCATCCTCTCCGCCATCATCATGACCAATACAGACTTCATCAAGCGTGTATCCCACTTGGAGCCGGGTGTCAAGCCTGCCGTCTATTACAAGAAGCTCATCGCTGACTTCAACAAGCAGACCAGCGAGATCATCGACCAAATCACCAGCCTCGCATAGTTACACATTATTATATATATAAAGAAATCATCATTATATATAAAATTATTGGTTAGATTATATTTAATAAAGTTATAGATTAAGAAATCATCTTCAAAAGATAACATGATAAAAGAATTTTGCCATTGGATGTTGTACAAGCATCTAGGCTGGAGCAAGGAGGTAACGGTGGATGTTCCCGAGAAATACATCATTTGCCTGGCACCGCATACCAGCAACTGGGATTTGATACTCGGTCAGCTCTATGCGCACGCCGAAAGCCTCAAGAGCAACTTCCTGATGAAGAAGGAGTGGTTCTTTTGGCCCTTGGGACCTATCTTCCGCAAGATGGGCGGCATCCCCGTATGGAGAAGCAAGCATACGAGCATGACCGACAACCTTGCCAACGAGGCGAAGAAGAGAGACAGCTTCATCCTGTGCATCACCCCCGAGGGCACACGCTCCCTCAATCCCGACTGGAAGAAGGGGTTCTATTTCATCGCTCAGAAGGCTGGCATCCCTATCCTCCTCTACGGCGTGGATTATCAGAAGAAACTCATCCAATGCACCAAGACCATCATCCCTTCGGGCGATGTGGATAAGGACATGCGAGAGATTAAACTTTACTTCAAGGACTTCAAGGGCAAGAAGCCTGAGAAGTTTACGATTGGGAATATAGACTAAGGATTTATAATAAAAGAAATTGAAGAGCAAAACGAATCTTAAGTATTGGCTGATAAGCAGTTGCCTGGTACTCCCGGCAATCGCTTCCGCCCAATATCAAGAAGGCAACACCAGGGCCTGGGGTGACATCGAATACGATGGCGACCCCTGGGTCTTCAATATGTCGCACCCCTACTTCATCACCGAAGGCTTGCAAAACCGACATATCTCGCTATGGGCTTCCCATGGCAGGTATTACGACAACGACCTGAGGCGATGGAAGTGGCAGCGACCGAACCTCTTCGGTACCAACGAGGACTTGTTTACGCAGACCATCGTGGTGCCTTACCTCATCCCCATGCTCCAAAACGCCGGCGCCATCGTCTTCACCCCTAGGGAAAGAGACTGGCAGAAACATGAGGTCATCATAGACAACAACGACCCCATCAAGGCCAACTACTACAAGGAATGGAACAAGGGAAAGAAGTGGAAAGATACGAAGGAGGAAGGATTCGCCTCCAAGAAAGCTTACTACAACGATGACGAGAATCCTTTTACCGACGGAACGGTGAAACTTGCCAAGGCCACCAAGAAAAAGAACTATAGCGAGATCAGTTACCAACCCAACATTCCCGAGGCGGGAAGATACGCTGTGTATGTAAGCTACAAGTCTCTGCCCAAGAGCGTGAGCGACGCCAAGTACATCGTCTATCACAAGGGGCAAGCCACCGAATTCTGCGTCAACCAACGCATGGGCGGTGGCACCTGGGTATATCTAGGCACATTTGACTTCGATCGTGGTTGCAACGAGTTCAACCGGGTCGTGGTGACCAATCAGGCTTCCTCTCGTGGAGTCGTCACCAGCGATGCCGTCCGATTCGGTGGCGGCATGGGCAACATCATCCGAGGCAGCTACAACAGTGGGTTGCCTCGCTGTCTCGAAGGAGCTCGATACTACGCACAATGGGCAGGAGCGCCCTACTCCGTATATGGCGGCAGAAAGGGCACCAACGACTATGCCGACGACATCAACACTCGTTCGCTGATGACCAATTGGTTGGGAGGCGGCAGTGTATATATGCCCGCCATCGACGGCGGAAAGGTTCCTTTCGAACTCACGTTGGCTGTGCATAGCGACGCTGGATACAACAAGGACGGCAAGACCACCTGGGGCTCGCTCGCCATCTGCACGACCAACTTCAACGACGAGCGACTCAACAGCGGCATCTCCCGATTTACCTCCAAGGACTTCGCCAAGGCACTGCTCAAGAACCTCGTCACCGACATGAGGGCTAAGTATGGTTCCTTCTCGGAGCGATACCTCTGGGATCGGAACTATTCGGAGACCCGACTGCCAGAAGTGCCATCTGCCATCATCGAGACCCTCTCGCATCAGAGTTTCCCTGACATGAAACTGGCGCAAGACCCGATGGTGAAGTTTACCATCGCACGCTCCCTGTACAAGACCATTCTCAGGTACGTGTCCTCCAACCATGGCAAGAAATACACTGTGCAGCCATTGGCTCCCAACCATTTCTCGGTGGAGGTGAATGCCAAGGGCACTGCAACACTCTCGTGGAGTCCGCAGACTGACAAGACAGAGCCAACGGCTACCCCGACATCCTACATCCTCTACACAGCCGAGGGAAGAGGAGGATTCGACAACGGACAGAAGATCAACGCCAGTTCATGCCAAATGAAGTTGGAGCCAGGCAAGCTATACAGTTTCAAGGTAACAGCCTACAACAAGGGCGGTGAGAGTTTCCCATCCGAGACCTTGGCTGCGCTCTACAACCCAACAGCCAAGAAGACGATACTCGTCGTCAACAACTTCCATCGCCTGGCTTCGCCACAGGTCATCGACAACGACCACCAACAAGGCTTCGACCTAGATGCCGACCCTGGGGTAAGCTATGGACTGACGGCAGGATGGAGCGGCAAGCAAATCGTATTCGACAAGAACAAGATGGGCGACGAGAGTTCCAGCGGACTGGGATACTGCGGCAACGAGATGGTGGGTAACTTCGTGGCAGGAAACGACTTCAACTATACGGTGGAGCATGGACGTGCCATCGCCGCCATCAACAAATACAACATTGCCAGTTGCTCTAGCGAGGCCATCATCTCGGGCAAAGTCAACATGACCAAATACCAAGCCATCGACCTCATCAATGGCTTGGAGAGATACGACGGCTACACGCCAGAGTTCTACAAGGCGTTCACCTCGTCGATGATAGGCAAGTTACAGGGCTACACCCAGCATGGAGGCAGGCTCCTCGTGAGCGGTTCCTACAACGGAAGCGATATGAAGACGGACACGGAGAAGAACTTCCTTGCCAACACACTCAAGCTAAGCTATGCGCCCAGCGACAGCATTCAGCCAACACCAACAATCAACGGACTCGGTCTGTCGTTCGACTACTATAACACGCTGAACGACAAGCATTACGCAGCGACGCATCCAGAGATACTTCAACCCGAGCAGCAGGGCATCTGTGCCATACAATACACGAATGGCGCGAGTGCGGCTGTAGGCTACAAGGGCGCAGACTATCGCTCATTTACCATGGGATTTCCCCTGGAATGTGTCAAGGAAGAGAAAATGAGAAACCTCCTCATGGCGGGAATCCTCAAATATCTTCTGGAATAAGGGTTTGAAGGCGAACTGAAAGCCCAACAAGCACAGGGGAAGATGAACTAAAAGCCCAACAAGCACAAGGGAAGATGAACTGAAAGCCCAACTAGCACAGGGAAAGGTGAACTAAAAGCCCAACAAGCACAGGGGAAGATGAACTGAAAGCCCAACTAGCACAGGGAAAGGTGGAAGGCGGGCTGAAAGCCCAACTAGCACAGGGAAAGGTGGAAGGCGGGCTGAAAGCCCAACAAGCATAAAGCCCAGGGCAACGCCCTGGGTATAAATGGCAAGGAAGAATGCGCCCTGAAAGGGCAAAAGCATCTAATTCCCCTGAGTTAAAAAGCTTTTGCCCTTACAGGGCGACAGACTTGCAAATGTTCATAACCCCAGGGCGCTGCCCTGGGCTTGGAGCTTCTGCCCTTTCAGGGCGTAAAGGAGCTTCCAAAACTCAAAAAATACAGGCAACAAAATAACAACAAAAAAAATAAATAGAATAACTATGTATAAAATTCAAGCAAACCAATCAGGCACTCGCTCAATAGAAGTAAGTGACCTCCATCTAGAGACTATCGAAAAGTACCAGTTGTTCCGCAATCTTGTAGATAGCAATGGTATCGTCGATGAGGAAGTATTGGAAAAATTAAAACTCAATGTTCGCGCACTCTTGGAGTCAGACAACTGTCAGGACAAGAACTTGCTCGACCTCTGCCTTGATGTCATCTACAACAGCAACATGAAGGCTTTGGGCCTCCACAACCTGGTATTGCTCTACGTGGATTGGAAAGACAAGAGAGAAAGCGAGGAGTCGGCAGACGCTGAATCCGATAATGTCAACGATTAAAATATAGATACGTCAAGGACTATAAACGATTCATGTCAAAGACAATAAACGATTCATGTCAAAGACAATATCGTTGAAATGCCAAAGACGACAAACGAGTAAATGGAATATAAACTAACAGATTTCCTTCCCACGACCAAGAAAGAATGTGAGCTGAGAGGATGGGACCAACTGGACATCATCCTGTTCTCGGGCGATGCCTACATCGACCACCCAGCCTTCGGACCAGCCGTCTTGGGAAGAACTCTCGAAGCCCATGGATACAAGGTGGCGATAGTACCTCAACCCGACTGGCATGGCGACTTTCGCGACTTCAAGAAACTAGGACGCCCTCGCCTGTTCTTCGGCGTATCTCCTGGTGCCATGGACTCCATGGTCAACCGATATACAGCCAACAGAAGAATGAGAAGCGAGGATGCCTTCAGTCCTGACTCACGACATGATATGCGCCCGGACTATCCATCCATCGTCTATACGCAAATCTTGAAGAAACTCTTCCCTGATGTCCCAGTGGCATTAGGCGGAATAGAGGCATCCATGAGACGTATCTCCCATTACGACTACTGGCAAGACAAACTCAAGAAGTGCATCTTGTGCGAGTCGGGGGCAGACATGATACTCTATGGCATGGGCGAGAAATCCATCGTCCAACTGGCTGAGGAACTGGACAAGGGGAAGAAAATCCAAGAAATCAGAGAGATGCCCCAGACTGTCTTTCTCTGCAAGGAGAGCGAGATACCTGGCGGTTACAAGGATGACGACATCATCCTCCATAGCCACGAGGAATGCCTCCACAACAAGAAGGGACAGGCAGAGAACGTGAGACATCTTGAGGAGGAATCCAACAAAGTGCATGCCCAGCGCATGATACAGGCTGTCGATGACAAGGTGGTGGTGGTCAACCCTCCATTCCCTACCATGACAACAGAGGAGTTGGACGCATCCTTCGACTTGCCTTACACCCGTCTGCCACATCCTAAGTACAAGGGCAAGACGATACCAGCCTACGAGATGATCAAGTTCTCCATCAACATCCACCGTGGATGCTTCGGAGGCTGTTCCTTCTGCACGATTTCCGCCCACCAGGGCAAGTTCGTCGTATGCAGAAGCAAGGAGAGCATCCTGAAGGAGGTGAAGAAGGTGATAGCCATGCCCGACTTCAAGGGATACCTGAGCGACCTCGGCGGTCCATCCGCCAATATGTACGGCATGGGCGGCAAGAACAAGAAGGCTTGCGAGCACTGCAAGCGACCTTCCTGTGTCAACCCTCAGATTTGTCCGAATCTGAACACCGACCACAGCAAGCTCCTGGAAATATACCATGCTGTCGATGCCCTGCCTGGCATCAAGAAGAGCTTCATCGGAAGTGGCGTGCGCTACGACCTTCTGCTGCATAAGAGCAAGGACGAGAAGAGCAACGAGGCAGCCAGACAATACACCCGGGAGTTGATTACCAAGCACGTAAGCGGTCGCCTGAAGGTAGCCCCAGAGCACACCAGCGACAAGGTACTCAGACTGATGCGTAAACCTTCTTTCGAGCAATTCTATGAGTTCAAAAGAATCTTCGACAAGATCAACAAAGAAGAGGGACTGAACCAGCAGATCATCCCTTACTTCATCAGTTCACACCCAGGTTGCCACGAAGAGGATATGGCAGAGCTTGCCGTCATCACAAAAGGACTTGACTTCCACCTCGAACAGGTGCAGGACTTCACTCCTACCCCGATGACCATCTCGACCGAGACCTGGTACACAGGTTATGACCCATACACCTTGGAACCAGTGTTCAGCGCCAAGACCCCGAAGGAAAAGTTGGCGCAAAGAATGTTCTTCTTCTGGTATAAACCCGAGGAACGCCGTGCCATCGAAGCTGAGCTAAGGAAGATAGGACGAGCTGACTTGATAGACAAGTTGTACGACAAGCCAAGCTACAAGGCAGGGCGAAACAACAAGGGACGCAATCATCAGCATCCTCGTGCCAACTACGACGAGAAAGCCATCGGTTCTACCTATGACAATCCAGGCGCTGGGCGTGGAGCACGTCGTGGGAAAGACAGAAGACAGAATAATGATAGCAATCCTTCGAAAGTTCGCGGCAAAGCGGAGCGTTTTCAACCGAAAGAAAACAGCAAGAATGACCGTTTTCAGCCGAAAGGCTATGGCAACGTGGGATGCTACGATGAGGAGAAGTACCTCAACAATGGCAAGCCTCTGAATCCTAGAGAATTGGCGAAAGCAGTCAAGGCTCAACTCAAGGCGGATAAAGGTTCGGGGTTCTTCAAGGACAAGAAGAAAAAGAGTTTCAACCCTAACTTCGACAACAACAACCACAAGCGTGGTCGTGGAGGCGAAGGGAAAAGACACTAGAAGAGTAAACACAGATACAAGACGGATATACGTAGAAGGAGAGTAAACACAAGTTCTTGGCGAATATACGTAGAAGAGTTATTTCGGGCTGAAAGCCCAAAAGCTCCAAGCCCAGGGTAACGCCCTGGGTCAGCAATCAATAATGAAAGTCGCCCTGAAAGGGCAAAAGCAACTCGTTATCAATGCTTTTGCCCTTTCAGGGCGACTTTGTTGACATAATCATTACCCAGGGCGATGCCCTGGGCTTGGAGCTGATTGCCCTTTCAGGGCGCACCTACTTCAAATACAATCCAAACTTATGGATTATCTACTTCACCCGACAAACTCTGATGCCGATCTGTGAAGGATGCTTCATCATATAAGTGCGAAGCGTCATCGGCTCGTCGATGACCTTCTTGTGGATACTGCTGGCATTGAGCAGATGGAGACCATCCTTATGCCAGGATGCCAAGCCGATGTGAGTCGTATCGAGTCCCTTCTTGCTGGTGATGATGACTATGATGTCACCGTCATGAATCGTCTTCCGGAAGAGAGAATTATCAACAATTGATTCCTTCGGGATGTAGCGATAAGACTTGCCATTGATACTTTGTTCCAAAGCCTTGATGCCCTTCAGACGACTAGCGTTTCCGTTCAACATCTTGTAGCTTGACGTATGGGTAGTCATCCAATTCACCGAAATATGCTGTACTTGGGTAAAAGGCGGATTCTGCTGAATGTCGGTGACGATGCCCTCCTCTGCATTGTCATTGATCCAAGCAGTGAAATAATGCTGGCGTTTCTCGTAGGCGATGTCACCACCGATATAGCGCACATGCTTCAGTTCTTCGCAGAAATCAGCAAAATCAGTCCGTCCCTTTTCGATAGTTCGGGTCAATGCCGTAACAATCTCAACATACGTAGTGCAGTCCAGCTCGGAAGTATTGACAACGAGCTTTTCCTCCTTAGCCGCATCCAAAGTTCCTCCTACGTATGGAACGCCCACAAACTTTTTGCCGAACCAAAGCATCCAGCTCTCAGGCTTCTGCTTAAGCAGCGAAGCCTCTTGGAGCAAGGATTTGATGCGCTCGACATCCGCAGTCTTACAGGTTACATTTGAAGAACTATCTTTGGAAAAACTGTCTTTGGAAGAACTGTCTTTGGAAGAACCTGACAATTCCGATTTTACCGCATTGGAGGGCGAAGAGGTTTGAGCTGTTCCTGAAGGCTTAGTTGTTTCCTGTACTTGTCCCTGAGGTTGAGCAGAGCATCCCTTAGCCTGCAACAACGTGCAACACAAAGCCATGGCACTCAACTGAGCTGATAATAAAAACTTAAATCTTATCATAATCTTCTACAATCTTATCATAATCTTCTACTAAAAATAAGATGATAACAAAGGATAGAACATTTCTCTATCCGAAACCTAATGAGTTCCGTTTCCTCTAATGGTTCCGTTTTCTTCCGAAATTGACGCCCACATAGATATTGAGCGATCCAAAGGAGTTATTGGTAGAGAACTGTTCTTTCTTGTAATTGTACGAGTGGATGATGGAACTTGCTCCCACATACCACTTGGTATTGTTCCAGACAATGCCGAAGCGACCGATACCATCCAGGTTGAAGTTCTTGAAACTAAAGTCTTTGAAACCAAAACTATTATGTTCCGTATCCGACTTAGACTGGTTGTAGGCGATACCGACAGATGCAGAAGCATTGAAGAGCCAGTTCTTCGCAAACACCCAGTTGTAGGCATAACCACAAGAGACAGATATATCAGAATACTCCACCTTCGAGAAAGCCAAGTTGACATCAATATCAGGTACAGTTTCTCCGCTTTCATTGCCCAGTTTTTCATGAACAAGCGTGCTAAGCTTATCCCAATCCACCTCAAGCGTATGCTGTGTATAGCCAATGCCGAGAAGCATGGACCCCGTGCTTCTTCGCTGCACGGTACTCTGAGAGTAAGCCGCTGGATAAGAGAACCTTCTATGGTTGAAGATATAGTAAAGGTTGAATCCCTTAATGCTTGACTTCAATCCATCGAATGGCACTTTCTTCATGGGGGAAGTGTTTATATGGTCACCCAAATCCATACGTGAAATATGGTAATCGTTACCCGTCTGACGCCAGAACAAGTCGATGCCCAACATACTGCTATAGAGGCTGAGGTCAAACTCTTTCTTGTTGGTATGTTCCGAACTGGCATTGATATGCTTGAGATCAAGCGTATAGCCTAAGAATATCCATCGCCAGCCCAAGTAAGGTCCCAATCGGAAAGTAGGGTCAGGGGCAAAGGATATGCGTTGTCCCTCCTTGCTGTAAAGTGAGTACTGCTCGTAAGTGTTGGTGTTTTGGAGCATTACCGTATAGTTGTAGTGCTGAGGCTCAATGTAGGTGGAGTCCGTATTGTTGAATTCTCGGAAGAAACGGGTAAAGACAGAGCCTACCCGATGGAAAAACGTTTTCTTATGCCGCTCCCGTACAAGACTGTCGGATGAGTTGTGACGAAACATCGAACTATTAAACAAAGAGTTGATGCCAAGGGAATCCACACGCAGTTCGGTCGAGGCATCCGAAGATGCCCCGAAACAGCACAATAAGATTCCAATGATATAACGTCTCAATTCTTCCATAATATTCTATCAAGCACCCAGTTGGTTGGAGTCGCGGAGATGGCAGTACAAGTGCACTTTCCAATCCCCTGTAGGTCTTCTATGACACTCTTGATGATAGGCAATTGCACATAAGGTGGATTAGGCACGACAATGCTCTTGCTTCCCTCGCCATTGACCAGGATTATCGGGTCGTAATTGAAGACGGAGAAAGAGAGCGTACCCTTGTCGCCGATGACCTCGATGCGATCTTCCTTGGCACTCTCGTGTCCCACGAAGCACCAACTGCCACTTCCCGGGATGCCACTCTCAAAGAAGAAGCAAGCGGAAATCGTGTCCTCAGCTTGATAAAGGTGGGCACGATTGGCAGGATAGCCATGAGCACGAGTAATCACGCCGAAAAGATTTTGCAGCAGGTCTATCTGATGCGGTGCCAAGTCATAGAAGTATCCACCACCCGAGATGTCCGGCTGCAGACGCCATGGCATCTCCTTGCCGCTATTGTAGTCTAGGTCACGAGGAGGAACGGAGAATCTCACCTGCACATTGATGACATCTCCTACTCCACCATTCTGAATAATCTCCTTGACTTTCTGAAAATAAGGCAGATAGCGTCTGTAATAAGCCACAAAGCAAGGCTCTCCCGTCTGCTCGCTCACACGAATGATACGTATGCAGTCGTTGTAGCTGGCAGCAAGTGGCTTTTCCACATACACTGGTTTGCCCGCTCTCATCGCCATGATGGCAAACGTGGCATGGGAAGACGGTGGCGTGGCGATATAGATGGCATTGACATCCGGGTCGTCGATAAGTTCTTGGGCATCCGTGTACCACTTGCGGATGCGATGTCGCTCTGCATAACTGCGAGCCTTGTTCTCGCTACGGCTCATCACTGCCACCACCTGCGAGCCAGGCACCTCGTTGAAAGCTGGTCCCGACTTCTTCTCCGTGACTTCGCCACAGCCTATAAATCCCCACTTAATCTCTTTCATTGGTTTGTAAAAATATTAAAGCGACTTGTTGATTTGGTCGATGTAGTCAAGCACCTCGTCCCTGCCCATCTTCTTCTCACTACTCGTGATGAAGTAAGGAGGAAGTTCCTCCCAACGGTCTTCCAGGGCATGCATCCATTTCTCGGCATTCATGCGAGCCTTCACAGGTCCCAGCTTGTCTGCCTTGGTGAAGACGATGCAGAAAGGTATGTTGCTCTCGCCCAACCAATCGACAAACTCTCGGTCTATCTTCTGCTGGTCATGGCGCACGTCGATGAGCACAAACACATTGGCAAGCTGAGGACGCTGGAGTATGTAGCTCGAAATCATCTGCTCCAACTGCTTCTGGACAGTCTTCGAACGCTTGGCAAAACCATAGCCAGGAAGATCTACTAGATACCACTCATTGTTGATGATGAAGTGGTTGATGAGCAGAGTCTTGCCAGGAGTCGCCGATGTCTTGGCAAGTCCCTTGTGGTTGCAAAGCATATTGATAAGGCTAGACTTGCCCACATTGCTTCGTCCGATGAAAGCGTACTCAGGCTTGTCATCCTTAGGACACATGCTCACTCTTGGAGCCGATATGGTAAATTCTGATTTCTTGATATCCATTTCTTATTTTTTATATTCTTATTGATATATTCCTATTTTTATATTCTATTTTAACAAATACTATTCATCATTAATAATGAGCCTAGCCTTCTATCTCAGCCAGTTCCAACCATCTCATTTCCTTCTCGTCAAGCTCGTCCTTGATGATAGGCAAGCGCTTGCTTTTCTCCGTCAATTCATCAACAGACAGCGTGCCACTGCAAAGAGCCTCCTCCAAGGCTTTCTGCTCGTTCTCCAGTTCCTTGATTTCCTTGGACAACTGCTCGAACTCACGTTTCTCCTTGAACGACATCTTGCGCTTGTTCTCATGGTTGGCATCACGCTTGGCTGTGCCTGCGCCTCCATTACTTTCTGTCGCCCCCACAGTATTTGACTTCTGTTCCGGCTTGTTCTTGGAAACAGAAGCGTCAGAGGATTTCTGTTGCAGTTTACTCCACTCTCTATACTGGGTATAGTTACCCGGGAAGTCCTGAATCTCGCCCTCGCCCTTGAACACCAACAGGTGGTCAACCACCTTGTCCATGAAATATCGGTCGTGGCTGACTACGATGACGCATCCAGCGAAATCTTGCAGATACTCCTCCAACACCTGAAGTGTCTGGATATCCAAGTCGTTGGTAGGCTCATCGAGCACCAAGAAGTTTGGATTTCTCATCAGCACCGTACAGAGATAGAGCTTGCGCTTCTCTCCACCGCTCAGTTTACTGACATAGTTGTGCTGCTCCTCTGGGGTAAACAAGAAAAACTGCAAGAATTGAGAAGCCGTCATGTGCTTGCCGTTCCCCAAGTCGATGTAGTCGGCGATTTCGGTAATCACATCTATGACTTTCTGGTCCTCTCGGAACTTCAATCCCTCCTGCGAGAAATAACCAAAGCGTACAGTCTCGCCAATGTCAAACTTGCCCGAATCAGGCTGCACCTCACCCAGAAGCAGTTTGATGAAAGTCGATTTGCCCGTACCATTGTTTCCCACGATGCCCATCTTCTCGAATCGGGCAAAGTTATAGTAGAAATTGTCGAGGATAACCTTCTTCTTGCCACGGTCGTCAAAAGCCTTGCTCACATATTGACATTCAAATATCTTGCTTCCGATATAGACAGTGGAAGCTTTCAGACGCACCTGTCGCTCCTCAATTCTCTGCTTGGCCACTTTCTCCAACTCATAGAAAGCATCTTCCCTGTACCGAGCCTTGTGACCACGAGCCTGAGGCTGACGTCGCATCCAGTCCAACTCTCGGCGATAAAGATTCTTCGAGTGTTGGATTTCAGCGCGCAGATTATCCATGCGCTCCTGTCTTTTCTCCAGATAGTAAGCATAGTTGCCTCGATAAGTATAGATGGTCTTGTCATCCAGTTCCAGGATGACATTGCATACCTTGTCGAGGAAGAATCGGTCGTGCGTGACCATGAATATCGTCTTGTTGCCACGGTTCAGATACCCTTCCAGCCACTCTATCATCTCCAAGTCGAGGTGGTTGGTAGGCTCATCGAGCATCAAGAAATCGGGCTCGTCGATAAGAACGTTGGCAAGGGCCACACGCTTTTGCTGTCCACCGCTCAACTGTCCCATCGGCTGCTCCATATTGGAGATATGAAGCTGAGTCAAGATCTGGCGAGCTTTCAATATCTTCTCAGGATCGCCCTGGTGGTTGAAACAAGCCTCCAGCACGGTCTCATTCTCATCAAACTTCGGAGACTGCTCAAGGTATCCGACTTTCAAATCGCGTCTATATATAATATCACCGCTCTCATGTCCCTCCTTGTCCATAAGCACAGACATCAAGGTTGATTTTCCCGTACCGTTGCGCGCCACGAGTCCCACCTTCTGTCCCTCGGATATAGAAAAGGAAATTCCATCAAAAAGAACCTGTGCGCCAAATCGTTTGGTCAGGTTCTGAACGTCTAAATAGGGTACTTGATTTGCCATTTCTTATTTTTTGAGTACAAAGTTATAGAAAAATATTGTAAAACACGAAAAAAATGAAGATGAATATGCACAAGAGCACAAAAAACACAGGTGAAGAGGCACTAGATGAGAAAAAAAACAGATTAATTTGCATAAGATAAGAAAAAAATTTGGTAGAAAAGATTTTTTTGATTAACTTTGCAGTCGAATTTCAATTCAATATGTGTTTCTGTTCTAGAAACACCTTATATTTCATCAAGAATCATATACAATATAACTATAAAATAATGTATAGCAAAGACGAATTAACTTCTAGGAATGTCGCAGAATTAAAGGACATTGCTAAACAGATTGGCGCAAAGATTAAATCTAGCGACAACAAGGTGACCATTATTTATGCCATCCTTGACGCTCAGGCGGAAATGCCAACACCAGCACCTGCCAAAAGGAAGCGTGTGCGCATTTCAAAAAAAGAAGACAAAGTATATACTGTCAAGGGAAAGGATGGCGAGAACTTTGACGTTATGAAAAACCAAGCTACAGGACCTGTTCATCAGCAGGAGCAACCTCTCTTTAAGGATATTACGCCAAATGCAGAGGCAGAGCAAAAACAGCCTGAAGAACCTGTGGATAAAGAACCCGCTAAGAAAACCAAGAAATCGACTTCTACAGCATCCGATTCCGAAACACCAGCAACAGAAGAGGCTGCTTTGGCTTCTTTCCCTAAGCATAGAGGAAGAAAGAGCAAGGCTGAGCTAGAGGCTATCGCCGCCGTCAAGGCCGCCGCCCTCAAGAAACAGCACGAAGAGAGAATGAACGCACAGGCAAGAGCTGAACAAGAAGCACAGGCTAACGAATCCAACAACGAGTTGGAAAATGCGCAAGATGACATACAAGGCCTTGCCTCCCAAGATTCAGCACAGGAAGCCAATGCTTCCGAGACAGCGACAGGAAACGCCGACGAAGCAACAGCAGCTGAAGCTACACAAGATGCAAACGAAAGCGAAGCTATTCCTGAGGCTTCCTTCGGTACAAGCGCAGATGGAAATGGAAACAAAGAGCTTATGGAACAGCTCCAAGCTAAAATGAACGCACAAAACGAGGAGAATTTGCCATCCGACGACCCTGCCACCCAAAATTACGCACCTGCCTACAAGAAGACAGTACCAGCTTCTAAGAACATGGTCAATAACAGCAACGGCGTTTGGGCAGGAGACCCTGGCGATGGCACGGACTTTATTCCTGTGGTAGATTTGCCTATCGAAGACCAAGCTGCCATTCCTACATTCGACATTTTCGATCGTCCTATGACACATGCCAACGTGGAAACAACGATGGCACCTGTAAATAAGCAAGTCCAAGAGCCTCTCTACGACTTCAACAATATCATCAAGTCAAACGGTGTCTTGGAAGTGATGCCTGACGGATATGGATTCTTACGTAGCAGCGACTACAATTACTTGTCTTCCCCAGACGATGTATATGTCTCTGTCAACTTCATCAAGAGATATGGACTGAAGACAGGAGATGTCATCCAGTGCTGTGTTCGTCCTCCTCATGAGGGTGAGAAATACTTTCCACTGACTTCTATCGAAAAGATTAATGGCCGCGACCCTTCCGAGGTAAGAGACCGTGTGCCATTCGAGCATCTCACCCCTCTCTTCCCTGATGAGAAATTCAATCTGTGCGGTGATCCTAAGACCACCAATCTCAGCACTCGCATCGTAGATTTGTTCTCCCCTATCGGAAAGGGACAGCGTGCGCTCATCGTGGCTCAGCCTAAGACTGGTAAGACCATCTTGATGAAAGACGTGGCGAATGCCATTGCCGCCAATCATCCAGAGGCCTACCTGATGATGCTCTTGATAGACGAGCGCCCTGAGGAGGTCACAGACATGGCTCGTACCGTTAATGCAGAAGTCATCGCTTCTACTTTCGACGAACCTGCCGAGCGTCATGTCAAGATTGCCGGCATCGTATTGGAAAAGGCAAAGCGCATGGTGGAGTGTGGTCACGATGTCGTTATCTTCCTGGATTCCATCACTCGTTTGGCACGTGCCTACAACACGGTTGCTCCTGCCTCAGGCAAGGTGCTCACCGGTGGTGTCGATGCCAATGCCTTGCAGAAACCTAAGCGTTTCTTTGGTGCTGCCCGCAACATCGAGGGTGGCGGTTCGCTCACCATTATCGCTACTGCATTGATTGATACTGGTAGTAAGATGGATGAAGTCATCTTCGAGGAGTTCAAGGGTACGGGTAACATGGAGTTGCAGTTGGATCGCTCCCTCAGCAACAAACGTATATTCCCTGCTGTCAACCTCGTGGCTTCTTCTACTCGTCGCGACGATCTCTTGCAAGACAAGACGACCCTCGACCGTATGTGGATTTTGCGCAAGTACATATCAGACATGAACTCTATAGAGGCTATGAATACCATACACAACAGCATGCAACGCACTCGCAACAACGAGGAGTTCTTGCTGTCCATGAACTCATAGAAATATCTTTACATTTCAATAGCGAAAGGAAGGTGTTTCATAAGTCGGGCTGAAAGCCCATAAGCCTCAAGCCCAGGACAACGCCCTGGGTAGATTATGCCAAACAAAGTTCGCCCTGAAAAGTCAAAAGCACTGACAACGAGTCGCTTTTGCCCTTTCAGGGCGAACTTGTTTTTAACCTTCCATAGGACCACTTTTATTTTTTCCTGCGCAGGAAAAAATTTTTCCCTGGGCAGGAAAGAATTTTTCTCTGCGCAAGAAGCGATTCCTATCTGGGCTGAGAAGCATTCCTAAAAGCACAAGGAAAGTATCTTCCCATGGTAACAATGCAAAAAAATCCCTGGGCAGAACAAAGCGTTCATAGCCCAGGGATTATATCATTTATATATCAAGTAAGACATGACTATCGCCATGATTTTTTCTTACAATTTCTTCTACCAACAGAATTACAATTCCTACTTTTGATAGAATTACAATTCCTTCTATTAATAGAACTTGAAGTAGTTGCGTGCATTGTTGTATGAGATGTCCTCCACCATGCGAGAGAGGCTCTCCATATCGTTAGGCAGCAAACCCTTCTCTACATCATTGCCCAAGAGGTTGCAGAGCAAACGACGGAAGTACTCATGACGTGGGTAGCTCAAGAATGAACGAGAGTCGGTCAACATACCAACAAATCGGCTCAAGAGACCCAATACTGACAAAGCGTTCATCTGCTTGGTCATACCATCAAGCTGGTCGTTGAACCACCAACCAGAACCAAACTGAATCTTGCCTGGGCAAGAACCATCCTGGAAGTTACCAAGCATAGTAGCGATTACCTCGTTGGCACATGGGTTCAAGCAATAAAGAATGGTACGAGTCAACTTACCCTCTACATTCAACTCATTCAAGAAGTGGCTCATGGCACGAGCGGTTGTGAACTCACCGATAGAGTCGAAACCTGTATCAGCCCCAAGCTTGTTGTACATCAATGTGTTGTTGTCACGAATGGCACCATAGTGATACTGCTGGGTCCAGTCTGCAGCATGATCCATTTCAGCGCAAACCTTCAAGAAAGCATGCTTGTACTGACGAACCTCGACATCAGATAACTGCTGACCACGCATAGCCTTGGCAAAGATGGTCTCAATCTGAGAATCAGTATAAGGTTCATCATAGAACTCCTCGATACCATGGTCACTCAACTTGCAGCCATTCTCTGCAAAGAAGTCATGACGCTTCTGGAGAGCATCCACCATATCCTGGAATGTAGTTACGGTAACTCCGGCAACCTCACCCAACTTATTCATATACTCAGCGAATTCAGGCTTCTCGATATTCATCGCCTTGTCTGGACGCCAAGCAGGAATCATCTTGATTTCGAAACCACTCTCACGAGTCTGCTTGTGATAACGAAGGTCGTCGATAGGGTCGTCTGTCGTACAAACGCACTCTACATGATAACGGCGCATCAAGCCACGAGCACTATATTCAGGCAACTGCAATTTCTCATTGCACTCGTCGAAAATCTCACGAGCTGTCTTAGGGCTCAACTGCTTCTCGATACCGAAAGCTGTCTTCAGCTCCAAGTGAGTCCAATGATACAAAGGATTGCGGAATGTATAAGGAACAGTCTCTGCCCACTTCTCAAACTTCTCCCAATCTGTGGTGTCGGTACCAGTGCAGTATTTTTCATCTACACCATTGGTACGCATGGCACGCCACTTGTAGTGGTCACCACCCAACCAAAGTTCGGTAATGCTCTTGAACTTGTGGTCATTCGCTACCATCTCAGGGATTAAGTGACAGTGATAGTCGATGATTGGCATCTTAGCCGCATGATTGTGGAAAAGATCTTGCGCAGTCTTAGTCTCAAGCAAGAAATTTTCATCCATAAATTGTTTCATAATCGTATAGTAGTTTTTAAATGTTTTGCATTTTTACCATTCTTGATGAAGAAGTAGATTATCTTCATAACGTTGCAAAATTACTCGTTTTTTTTGAAACGACCAAACAATCCCAAGGAAAAATCAAGTAAAATTCACTCAAACGATTACGTTTAGACTAATTCTTACACAAAAACGACAGATTAGCATTCGAGCAAGTTCCTTCCATCTGCTAGTTGGAGACCTTTGCCCGTTTCTATTTTCATACATTTACGGTTTCTCCACAACTCTTTTTACAGAAGCAAGCCAAAGGCCTAAAAATGTCAATGCACCATTTAGCATGAGAAGTTCGTAGCCAAACTTATAACCCATAAACTGACTAGTTGCCGTATCCAAGGCAAAGCAGACCACAGGACTAGCCACCGCTATCCATGGTGTCGCCTTATCCTTGACTTGTCGATTCTTAGCAAAGATTCCGAAGGCAAACAGTCCCAGCAAAGGACCATAAGTATATGAGCAAAGGATATAGATGGCATCGATGACGCTTGTCGAGTTGATGGACTTAAACAAAATGATGAAGACAACAAACGAGAAGGCAATTAAGGCATGTACAAACTTACGTAGCCTTTCATCTCTTGGACGTTCGAAAACATCTATGCAAACGCTTGTCGTGATGGCGGTCATGGCAGAATCGGCACTGGAGAAACTTGCCGCCACGATTCCGATGGTGAAGAATATGATGACAGAGTCGCCGAGAATGCCAGAACTTGCGAACATCGGCAACAGGTCGTCAGGCGACTGAGGTATGGCAACGCCTTGTTTCTGCGACAGCATCAACAGAAGAATACCCAACGACAAGAAAAGGAAGTTGGCAGGCACAAAGGCAAAGCCATAAGTACACATATCTTTCTGAGCCTCAGGCAAAGACTTGCATGTCAAGTTCTTTTGCATCATGTCCTGGTCTAGTCCGGTCATCACTATCACCACAAAGATACCACTGAGAAATTGTTTCCAAAAGTTTTGGCGAGATACGAAGTCGTCAAAGACAAAGATACGAGAATGAGCATCTTCCGAAATGGCTTGCCAGGCACTCGACAGCGTGAGGTCTAATGCGCCCATGGTATGTGCAATAATAAGAACAAGAGCCGTAAACATACAGCAAGTTTGAAAAGTATCGGTCCAAACGAGTGTCTTGATGCCCCCTTTGTTGGTGTAAAGCCAAATCAAGAATACCATGATAGGAACTGTTATCCAGAAAGGAATGTTCATCTGGTCGAAGACAAAATTCTGGAGGATGATACATACGACATAGAAGCGCACAGCTGCCCCTGTAACCTTGGACAACAGAAAAAAGGACGCTCCCGTCTTATAGCTTCTCTTGCCAAGTCTATATTTAAGATAGGTATAGATAGTGGTAAGATGATACTTATAATAAATAGGTAGAAGCACAAACGCCACGACAAAATAGCCCACGATGAAACCGATGCACATCTGCAGGTAGGTCATATCGGTCTTGATGACCATGCCAGGCACACTCACAAAAGTAATGCCGCTGATAGACGCCCCCACCATCCCGAAAGCCACCATATACCATGGCGAACGGTTGTTGCCCCGATAAAACGTTTCGTTGTTAGCACTGCGGGAGGTCATTTTACTGAAAATCAGTAAGACGCTGAAGTAAGCCAATATCGTGAGAAGTATAAGCATTGCGTTCTTTTTATGAGTTCTTTTTATGAGTTCTACTGATGAATCCTATTAAGGAGTTCTACTTATGAGTCCTATTAATTATAATTCAATGTATTCTTCGAGAGAAATGAAGGTTAGATTCGGTATTTGTTGTGATGCTTCGCCTGGGTGGGAAGTCCATGGAAGCCTCCACCACTAATACCAGGAGAAACGTGTCTTCTTCCACCCACAACACCACAGTAGTCATCCCATCTCGAAGTGATGCGATCGACATAACCCGCTGTCTCCGTACCCCTCATGTATCCATGTTTGACCACAGGGTCTTTGTAGAATGTAGGAGAGGCCAACCTCAGAATATATTCTCGGACAGACTCCCACCTGTATGGGTCGTCACCATGTTTCCGGGCAAGAGCCATCGCATCCCTGATGTGGTACATACCACCATTGTAGGAAGCCAAGGCAAAGAGGATGCGCTGTCCAGGGTCTCTCACATCAGAGAAATGAGCTTGCAGTTCCGCCATGTATTTCGCAGCCGCCGCCACATTAGGTTCTGGCTGATGTATCATTTCCATAGGAAGACCTAGGTGAGAGGCGGTGGAAGGCATGATCTGCATGAGACCGCAAGCCCCAGCCCAGGACTTGGCATTGGGGTCGAAGCAACTCTCCTGATAGCATTGAGCTGCCATCAAGCGCCAATCCATTCTAGCCTGACCTGCGTATTTCTGAAAAAGATAATCATATCTAGAGATAACACCCTTGGAACGATTCAAGAATGAAGAATATACATGTCTCTTGACGCTCTGAGAAGACAACAGCCAATTCTCTTCCTGCTTGACAGATGCAATCATGCCGGGCTTAAACCAACTATCGAGCGAGTCTGCCAGACTCTTGTTATCGCCCGAGACCACCCATTGCGTCTTGGTGGAATCAGGGGTCACCCCACAGAACAGCAAATCGCCCTTGGTATGTTTTCGCGAGAGAGGCACGGCGATGACATCTCCCTCGCCCTTCTCCAACTTACTTATCATCTCGGCGGTATCCTTGCATTCCTCCACGCGCAATGACACTCCAATTTTCTCAGCGAACTTCTCGCAAAGCAAATACTGTACGCCCATACCATGACCATGATAATCATAATAGGTCGAAGGGCCATTGACGGTGAGCATAATCAGTTCTCCGTTACTCACGATGTCATCATAAGAAAAACCTTTTTGCGTGCTTTCATTTTCAGATGAGTCACCCTCACCTATAGTTGTTCCCCAAGGTGTAACTTCAGGTTGAGACTTCTTGGAAGAACATCCAACCAGCCAAAATATTGCAAATAATGCAAATAAATATACTTTATTCATGTTTCGGGCGACAAAGTTACATATTTTTTTGGATATTCAAGCAATTTTGAGTACTTTTGCAATGTTTTTTAAACAAAATGAAGAAATATGTTACGAATAGCAGTACAATCTAAAGGTCGTCTTTTCGATGACACAATGAATTTACTATCTGAGGCTGACATCAAGGTTAGTGCCTCCAAGCGCACACTTTTGGTGCAGTCTTCCAACTTTCCTCTAGAGGTGTTGTATCTACGTGATGATGACATTCCTCAGAGTGTAGCGAGTGGTGTGGCTGACATCGGCATCGTGGGCGAGAACGAGTTTGTAGAGCGTGGGGAGAACGCACAAATCATCGACCGCCTCGGGTTCAGCAAATGCCGTTTGAGCTTGGCCATTCCAAAGGAAATCAACTACACAGGTTTGCAGTGGTTTAATGGCAAGAAGATTGCCACATCTTATCCAAACATCCTGCTCAACTTTATGAAGAAGAACGGCATCGACGCAGACATCCATGTCATTACAGGTTCTGTAGAAATCAGTCCGGGCATTGGTCTGGCAGATGGTATCTTTGACATCGTAAGTTCTGGTTCAACCCTCGTAAGCAACAACTTGGCTGAGGTAGAGGTCGTCATGAAGAGCGAGGCTCTCTTGATTGGCAACTGGAAGATGGATGAGCACAAGCATCAGATACTGAACGAGATGCTTTTCCGTTTCGAGGCAGTTCGCTCCGCCCAAGACAAGAAGTACGTGATGATGAATGCGCCTAAGGACAAGGTAGAGGCCATCACAGAAGTACTCCCAGGCATCAAGAGCCCTACCATCATCCCATTGGCCGACGAGAAATGGTGCAGTATCCATACCGTTCTCGACGAGAAGCGATTCTGGGAAATCATTGGCAAGTTGAAAGAACTTGGCGCACAGGGCATCTTGGTAACTCCTATCGAGAAGATGATTTTGTAATATAATAAATAATGTATCAAGACAGAGGCCGATGCCTCTCATGATTATTTGAATTTTTAAATGAATTTGGAATGAAGGTAATAAAGTATCCTGCAAGGGAAGAATGGGGCGAGATAGTAAAGCGCCCACACCTCGACGTATCGCAACTGAATGCTACGGTAGAAGGTGTTCTCAATGATGTAAAGAACAATGGCGACAAGGCCGTCATGCATTATGAGGAGAAGTTCGACCATGCCCATCTTACCTCTCTGGCAGTGACAGAGGAAGAGATCAAAGAGGCAGAAGGGTTGATTTCTCCAGAGTTGAAGCATGCGCTTGAACTGGCCCATCATAACATTGCCACATTCCATCAAAGCCAAAAGTTCGAGGGCGAGAAGATAGAGACTGCCAAAGGTGTTACTTGCTGGCAGAAAAGCGTAGCGATCCAAAAGGTGGGACTCTATATACCAGGCGGCACCGCTCCCCTATTCTCCACTGTCCTGATGCTTGCCACCCCAGCAAAGATAGCTGGTTGTAGCGAAATCGTACTCTGTACTCCTCCCAACAAGGAGGGCAAGGTGAACCCTGCCATCCTCATGGCTGCCAAAATCGCAGGTGTCAGCAAGATTTTCAAGGCTGGTGGTGTACAAGCCATCGGTGCCATGGCCTATGGTACGGAAAGCGTGCCTAAGGTCTATAAGATCTTTGGTCCGGGCAATCAATACGTAATGGCTGCTAAACAACATGTTTCTTTACACGATGTCGCTATTGATATGCCTGCGGGTCCTTCTGAGGTTTGCGTAATAGCCGATGAGACCAGCAATCCTGTGTTCGTGGCTGCCGACCTCTTGTCGCAAGCCGAGCATGGCGTCGATTCTCAGGTTTTCCTCATCTCGACTTCCGAGGAGATGATAGGGAAAGTCAAGGAGCAAGTCAATGAACAGTTGAAGGCTCTTCCTCGTCTGGAAATGGCACGTAAGTCATTGGATAACTCTACATTCGTGTTGGTCAAGGACTATGACGAGGCCATCGACTTGAGTAACACGTATGCCCCTGAGCATCTGATCATCGCCACCAAGAACTACGACCAGCTTGCCGAGAAGGTTATCAACGCCGGAAGCGTGTTCCTGGGCAACTATGCTTGCGAGAGTGCGGGCGACTATGCCAGCGGCACGAACCACACACTGCCTACCCATGGCTATGCACTGGCTTACAATGGTGTCAACCTGGATAGCTACAACCGTAAGATTACTTTCCAACATCTCACGGAAGAAGGTATTGCCAGCATCGGTGAAGCCGTGGTTACGATGGCGGAAAACGAGATGTTGGAGGCTCATGCCAATGCTATGAGACTCCGTGTCAATGAGGTAAAAAACAAATAAACGATTGGTCTATGAAAGAACTCAAGGATTTGTGCCGAGCTAACATCTGGAATCTAGCTCCATATAGCTGTGCCCGAACGGAATTCAGCGGCAAGAAAGCTCACGTGTTTCTAGATGCCAACGAGAACCCATACAACGAGCCGTACAACCGCTACCCTGACCCTTTGCAAATAGAATTGAAATCTGTTCTGAGCAAAGTCAAGGACGTTGCTGTAGAAAATATCTTCCTGGGCAATGGAAGCGATGAGGCCATCGACTTGGTATATCGAGTATTCTGCAATCCAGGCATCGACAATGTAGTAGCTATCGCACCGACTTATGGTATGTACGAGGTTTGTGCAGACATCAACGATGTGGAATATCGCAGCGTGTTGCTCGACGAACAATACCAGATTACAGCAGACAAATTGCTTGCTGCTTGCGATGAACACACCAAGGTCATTTGGATATGCAGCCCTAATAATCCTACGGGCAACCTCATCAACGCTGAGGCTATCGTAGGTGTGCTACAGAGATTTGACGGCATTGTCGTCGTAGATGAAGCATATAGCGACTTCGCTAGCATCCAACCGTTCAGGAGTTATCTGTCTAAATTCCCCAACATGATCGTGCTCAACACCATGAGCAAGGCATGGGGATGCGCAGCTCTCCGACTGGGCATGGCTTTCGCAAGCAAGCCTATCATCGACATATTCAATAAGGTGAAGTATCCATACAATGTCAACTTGCTCACGCAGGAACATGCGATGGAAGTCCTGAAAGACCCATTCCAAACAGATGAATGGATCAAAAACATCCTTCAGGAAAGAGGCAAGGTTATGACAGCATTCTTGGACTTACCTATCTGCGAGAAGGTTTACCCTACGGAAGCTAACTTTTTCCTCGCTAAGATGACTGACGCACAAGCTATTTATCAATACCTAGTCAACCAAGGCATCATCGTGAGAAATCGCAACAAGGTGCAACTATGTGGAAATTGCCTGCGCATTACCATCGGCAAGAAAAGCGAGAACATCGAGTTGTTGGCGGCTTTGAGACAATATGGAGAAGCATGAGTAAACAATTGCGAATATAAACAATTCTGAAATAATGTTAGAAATAAAATAAGTTTTTTAGCTAGCAATTAGACAAAAAGACTGTCAAGCATCAAAGCTTGACAGTCTTTTTCTTTCCTTTACTTTCGTTGCCCACTCTATCTAGAGAAGTAACCACATAAGTAGGTTTACTACCACTTACATAAGGCACCTTGAAAGTAAGGTCGCAAGTTATCTTCATGATCTTAGAGGCATCATTCAAGTTGACATTCTCGCCTTCCTTGAAACGATAAACCACAAACTTATTGACCTTGTCTCCCCATTTCTTTCCTTTTGGAGCTTTCCAAGAAAGTATAGGTCCGTCTGCCGTCCACTTAAACTTGAGACTTTTCACGTCCTTGGGAGCCTTATTGTCCAAGAACGGCATGGCAGGCTGCAAGGCAGGATACTTCCAGTAATAGTCTCTCAAGGTATGCCCGATGTTGCCCACGTTGTCAGCAGCCGTCTTGGCATACCAAAGTACCGTACCATGCACATTGTTCATCTGCTGATGCAACTTGTGCTTGGCAGGAAGTTGATGACTTCTAGGATTGGAAGGATCAGCAAACTTTGCCGTGCGCTCGATGTCTTCGCCGATGTAAAGAGGGCGATTACCTGCGTTTTTGTTCCACCAAGTAATAAGCGTCTTGTAGTCGGCGGCACGATTCCCGATTTCCCAGTAAAGTTGTGGTACGCAATAGTCAACCCAACCATTGTTTACCCACAAAAGGACATCTGCATAGAGGTCGTCGAAATTCTGCAGACCATGAGTGTCAGAACCATTCGGATCATTCTTCTTGTTGCGATAGATGCCGAAAGGTGACACGCCAAACTTGACCCAAGGCTTCACACGATGAATCGTCTCCCCCAACTGCTTCACGAAGCGGCTCACATTATCTCTTCTCCAGTCTGCGATATTCCAAAATCCATGCGACTCTTTCTGGAAGAGTGCTTGGTCAGGTATCTGTTTGCCTGCCACGGGATAAGGATAAAAGTAATCGTCTATGTGCAGGCCATCGACATCATACCGCTCCACTATGTCTTTTACGACCTTGCAAGTATAATCTGCAGAGGCCTGAAGACCAGGATTGAGCAATACCAAATTATCGTAGGAGAAGCAGAGGTTAGGTTGCTTGACTACGACACTGTTGCTAGACAACTGCGACATGGATGTAGAACCATGCTTCGCACGATAAGGGTTAATCCAAGCATGGAGTTCCATACCGCGTTTGTGACACTGCTCAACCATCCACGCTAAAGGATCCCAATAAGGAGATGGAGCTTGTCCTTGCACACCCGTCAGGAACTTGCTCCACGGCTCCAATTTACTTTCATAAAGAGCATCACACTCAGCCCTGACCTGAAAGATGATGGCATTGACACCATCCTTCTGCAACTCATCCAGTTGAGAACTTAACATGGATTGAATCTGCTGGGTGCTCTTACCCATAAACTGTCCATTGACGCACTGAATCCATGCACCTCGGAACTCTCTCTTGTTTTGTGCCGTCATTCCTAATGTAAGAAATAGAGCGACAGCAAAGGCTACTAGTTTTTTAATCATATTTTATGTTTAAGTTATTATCATTTTATTCTTAAGTTATGACCTGCAGAAGGCATAAGCTATGACTTACAGAAGGCATAAGTTATGACCTGCAGGAGGCATAAGCTATGACTTACAGAAGACATAAGCTAAGTTGCAACAGAAAGGCAACCTCGCCTAATCCTCGTCCCTCAACTTCGGCAATGAGATGTGATACTTCACCGCCAAGAAGCGGATGATACAAACGACAGCAAACGCTGCGATAACTGTGATGTATAAACTAACACCAAGATAACTCAGCAACCAATAAGTCAGTCCACCCAATACACACGCCATCGCATAGATTTCCTTTCTGAAGATGACAGGTTCCTCATTGAGTAAGACATCCCGGATGACGCCACCTGCCGCCCCCGTGATACATCCCATGATAATGGCCACCCAAAAAGGGAAACCACAATCCAAGGTTTTCTGAATACCCGCAATATTGAAAAGCGCCAACCCTAACGTATCGAAAAGGAACCAGGTGTTGTCCAACCTCTTCAAATAGTTGTGGCACACGATGACCACAACTTGAGCAAACAACGTACATATCATGTAAATAGGACTCAGCATCCAGAATGGTCGAACACCCAGCATGACATCCCTTATAGTTCCTCCTCCTATGGCAACGGCTATGCCACAGACGAAGCCACCCAACCAGTCGTAATGCTTGCTCGCTGCCAGTCGGATGCCCGACAGGGCAAAGGCAAAGGTACCTATGAACTCGATGAACCTCTGCAGGTTCATCACAAATTCCGGGTCATGGTTCAATATCATTTCTTCTATTTCCTTCTAAATTATTCTAGTCCTTATTCTAATTATAAATATTATTCTATCGGTGCGATTGAGACGGGCTGAAAGCCCAAAAGCAACTTACTCCTTGAATCTATCCCCCCAGCAAGTAACCATCCAGTTGTACAGTCTTTCTTCCGATGGAGAATGCTGGCCATGCCAAAATCTAGCATTCTTTATTTCATCAGGCAGATATTGCTGTTCGGTAAAGTGTCCAGGATAATCATGGGGATATTTATACCCATCATGATACCCCAGCTCAGCCATAAGCTTGGTCGGAGCGTTGCGAATATGCAAAGGAACAGGAAGATTGCCCGTCTCCTTCACCTTGGCGATGGCAGCATCGATGCCCAAATAAGCCGAATTACTCTTAGGACTAGTGGCAAGATAAACCACAGCCTCAGCGAGTGCTATGCGTGCCTCTGGCCAACCAATCTTCATCACTGTGTCGAAGGCTGCGTTCGCCAAGAGCAAGGCATTGGGATTCGCCAAACCGACATCCTCGCTTGCGCTAATGACCACACGCCTTGCAATAAACTGCGGGTCTTCCCCCCCTTCTATCATCCTTGCCATCCAATAGAGAGCAGCATCGGGGTCACTTCCTCGGATACTCTTGATAAATGCAGAAATGATGTCGTAGTGCATATCCCCCTGTTTATCATAAGCAAGAGGATTCTGTTGCAATTGACGCTCCACCATCTCGTCGGTAATGACGACTTGATCGGAATTGGCAGATTCAACCACCAATTCCAGGATGTTGAGCAACTTGCGGGCATCTCCACCACTGAATCGCATCATCGCCCCAGTCTCCTTCAACTGGATATCCTTCGCCTTCAGTTCGGAATCCTTGTGGATGGCACGCTCCAGAAGTTCCTGCAAGTCTTCTTTCCCCAAAGACTTGAGTACATAGAGCTGGCAACGCGAGAGCAGAGGGCGAATCACCTCGAAGGAAGGATTCTCCGTCGTGGCGCCTATCAGCGTGACGATGCCTTTCTCGACAGCCCCCAACAAGGAGTCTTGTTGGCTCTTCGAGAAACGGTGTATCTCGTCGATGAAGAGTATCGGGGAAGCCGAGTTGAAAAATCGTCCACTCTTGGCTCTCTCGATGACTTCCCTGACATCCTTCACACCACTGGTCACAGCACTCAAGGTATAGAAAGGAACCTTGAGCGTCTGAGCCACGATTTGCGCCAAAGTCGTCTTGCCCACCCCCGGAGGTCCCCAGAGTATAAACGAAGAAATTCGTCCTGCATCTATCATCTTGCGCAGGATGGCTCCTTCACCGACAAGATGCTTTTGACCCACATATTCATCCAATGTACGAGGTCTCATTCTTTCTGCTAAAGGTTCACTCATAATTTCTGATATTATTTACATTACATTATATATATCCTATACCGCTTTTGTAAGGCAGCTTTTGTAAGTCAGCCTTCTAAACTAGGCATCACTTCGATTCCATCAACTTCTCCAAAGCTATCACGTTTTGGTTGTATTCATTGATGGCGGCAGCCTTATTCATGTGGAACTCGATGCAATTCTTGAGCGACTCCACATATTCCATATAGGAAATCTCACCATTTTCGTATTCCAAATGGCTCAGGCGTTCCAGTTCCTTGTCCTTCTCCACTCCCTCTTCCTGGTAATAGGTCAAACGACCGAAGGAGGCATTGCAACGGCTCAACGCTGCCATATACTCACGCTGGAGCGTTTGCTGTTCTTGCTTCATCTCCAGTTCCGCGATCTCACGGTCTTTCTTGGCTGCCTTCACCTTAGCCTTGGTGGCACCATAGAAAAGCGGAACTCCCACGCCTACCTCAAAGCCAAAGAAGTTGCCTTCCTTGAAACGGCTACGATCGACATGGTAGGGATTCCATGAAGAAATCACCATCTGGCTGCGCAATGCCAAGCTCAACGATGGAGCATAGCCCGACTTGGCTACCGACACCGCCTTGTCTGCCACTTTGATACGATCCTGCGCCAACTGACCGGCTGAGGACTGCGGATAATTGAACCCTGTTTGCACAAAGTCCAGTGGCTTCAACTCTTGGTCGGAAGGGGTAACAGGCACGTCGCTGTTCAAGAGTCCCGACAATCGAAGTTGAGCATTTTCGATTTCGCTCATCACATTGGTCATCTCCAACTTATTCTCACGGTGCATACGCTCAGCAGCCATCAAGTCCAGCTGACGCGTCTCCCCAGCCTTGTATTTCTCTTGCGCCATAAACTTGTAATGCGATAAGATGGAGTCCTGGCGAGTGAGGATATGAAGACGTTCCATCTCATACACCAGCTGATAGTACGCACTACGCACCTCGCTAGAGACATCCAGTTTGGTGACATTCATCCTACTGTTTTCCATCTGCGTCTCCGCTTTCAACTGCCGACGCTGTGCGATATAGACGGTCGGGAAGTCGATGCTCTGGCTCACGGTAAAAGCATTGTCGGTATTACCGCCCGACGATGGGTCTTGCGACAAGGCGACTTCTGTCTTGTCCAAATCCCAGGCAGAGCCTTGCATGACCTTCGCCCTTTCCACCGACTTCTGTGCCATCAGCACATCGTAGTTTTGTTGCATGGCCATATCCAGGCACTGCTGCAAGTTGAGTTTTTTCGTCTGCGCATGGGCCATGAGACCTATGCATAAAAGTGTTCCGCTAATTAATGTTTTCTTCATCATGTTTTCTTCATCATGTTTTTATTTCTTTGTAAAAGTCTTGTAGATGGCAGGTAGCACCAACAGCGTTAGCAATGTCGATGTAACCAAGCCACCGATGACCACTGTAGCCAGCGGTCGCTGCACCTCTGCCCCATCACCATGGGAGAGAGCCATCGGCAGGAATCCCATGGATGCCACCAGGGCTGTCATCAGGACGGGTCGAAGACGAATCATGCAGCTGTCTATGATACGCTTGCGAATCCATTCTTCCCTTCGCAATCCAGCCTCAGCTACCAGCTCATCCTGCCGCATCAAGTTCTTTTGCTCTTTCTGCATCAAGTTCTTTTGCTCCTTCTGCATTTGATTCATCTGTCCTAGCAGGACGATTCCGTTGAGCACCGCCACACCGAAGAGGGCGATGAAGCCCACGCCAGCAGAAATCGAGAACGGCATGCCTCGAAGCCACAATGCCCAGATGCCGCCTATAGCTGCCAAAGGTATCGCCGAGAACACGAACAACGACTCCCTCACATTCTTCAGGGTGGCGAAAAGCAAGAGGAATATCACCACCAGGGCGATAGGAATGACTATCATCAGGCGATGGGTTGCACTCTGCAAGTTCTGGAACTCGCCTCCATATGTATAATAGTATCCCTCCGGCAACTTCAACTTCTTGTCGAGTATGCCCTGGATGTCTTCGACCGTACTCTCGATGTCACGCCCCTTCACGTTGAACCCCACGTAAATGCGCCTGGCACCATCCTCATGGGAAATCTGGGCAGGGGCTGGAGCATAGACGATGTCGGCTACTTGGCTGAGGGGGATGGACGAAAGACTGGTTTCGCTACCCGAAGCACCTCCGATACCGCTATCCGAAGCACCTCCGAAAGTGACCGTCATTGCGCCCACTGGGATGGCCAGATTCCTGAGCGACTCCACGTTTCTCTCGTTGTTGTCCATCCGCAGCACAAGGTCGAACTTCTTCTCTCCCTCAAACACGGAGCCAGCCACGGCCCCCGCAAAAGTAGATTCTAGAACTTGGTTGATGTCATCCACGGACACGCCAAACTCTGCCATGCGCTCATGGTTGTATCTCACCTGAATCTGAGGCAAACCCGATACTTGCTCGATACTGATGCCACTGACACCTCGCACATGAGCAATCATCTTGCCCACCTTTTCCGCTTGCTCGGTCAAAGTATTCAAGTCATCACCAAATATCTTGATGGCAACATCTTGTTTGATGCCCGTCAGCAACTCGTTGTTGCGCATCTGTATCGGTTGGGAAATCTCCGCTTCCAACCCTGGTATCGTATGCAACGTCTCCTCCATCTTCTCCATCAGTTCCTCGGTCGATTCCGCCGAGGTCCACTCCGCTTTTGGCTTGAGCGACACCATGATGTCGGCGCGCTCCACAGGCATCGGGTCGGTAGGAATCTCCGCACTACCGATGCGGCTCACCACCTGCTTGACCTCGGGATACTCCGCCTTGAGCAGTTTCTCCGCCTTCGTGCAACTCTCCACCATCTGCGACAAGGAGGTTCCCTGAGCCATGCTCATCTCCACGGCGAAGTCGCCCTCTTCCAAACTAGGAATGAACTCGCCTCCGAGAAACTTGAAAGCCACGAGGCTCATGCAGAACAAGCCCACTGCACCTGTGATGACATCCTTGTTGCGTGCCAGCACCCAGTCTAAGACCGGACGATACCAACCTTGCAGTTTCTTCACCATGCGGTCGGAGAAGGTCTCCCTGGTCCTGACCTGCTTGCTCAGGAACACGCTGCTAGCCATTGGAACGTATGTGAGCGACAGGATGAAGGCACCCAATATCGCAAAGAACACGGTGAGAGCCATCGGCCTGAACATCTTCCCCTCGATGCCCACCAAGGTCATCAGCGGTACATAGACAATCATGATGATGATCTCACCGAATGCCGCACTTTTCCTGATGCGAGAAGCCGAGAAGTGCACCTCCTCGTCCATCTCCACCTGCGTCAACCTGTGGGAAGGCATGGCATTGATGTGGGTCACGACAGCCTCAACGATGATGACCGCCGAATCGACTATCATACCAAAGTCTATCGCTCCCAGGCTCATCAAGTTACCATCCACCCCGAATGTTTTCATCATGCCAAAGGCAAAGAGCATACTCAGCGGGATGACACTTGCCACCACCAAGCCTGCCCTCCAATTGCCGAGGAAGACAACTAGCACAAATATGACTATCAGTCCTCCCTCAATGAGGTTATGAGCGATGGTGCTCTCCACACGACTCACCAGGTCGGTTCGGTCGATGAACGGTTGGATGACGATACCCTCTGGCAGGGATTTCTGTATCTGGGCGATGCGCTCCTTCACGTTCTTGCTCACCTCTTGGAAGTTCTCCCCCTTCAGCATGATGGCGATACCTGCCACGACCTCGCCTTCCCCGTTTCGGGTGACGGCTCCAAAGCGAGTGGCATGTCCCTCCTGCACCTTGGCGATGTCGCCTACCTTGACAGGAGTGCCGTTGATGGTCTTGACCGTGATGTTGGCAATGTCATCCAGCGATTTCGCCACACCGATTCCTCGGATGTAATACTGGTTGGAATTTTGCTCGATATAGCTACCACCGGTATTGGCATTGTTCTTTTGAAGCGCATCGAAGACTTCCGAAACGGTGACATCATTGGCATTGAGTCGGTCGGTATTCACCGCCACCTCATACTGCTTGACGAAGCCACCCCAACCGCTGACCTCGGCGACACCAGGCGTGCCAGACAGTTGTTTTCTCACGATCCAATCCTGAATGGTTCGCAACTGTGTCAGCGAATACTTGTCTTCATACCCTTCCTTGGCTCTCACGGTATAATGATATATCTCGCCGAGAGCCGTTGCCACTGGTCCCATCTCCGTATCGGTGTTCTTCGGCAAATCCTTGACAGCCTCCTCCAACATTTGGTTTACCTGAGACCTAGCCCAGTAGATGTCGGCATCATCGTCGAACACGAGTGTAATGACCGACAGACCACTTCTAGAGATGCTTCGCCTCTCCTGTAGGCGTGGAATGTTGGCAAGAGCCATCTCGATAGGTGTCGTGATATACTGTTCAACCTCTTGTGCCCCGAGAGACGGTGCCTGTGTTATCACCTGCACTTGGTTGTCGGTGATGTCGGGCGTAGAGTCGAAAGGCAATCTAGACAAAGACCATGCGCCCCATACGATGAGGGCTATAGTAAGTACTCCCACCACCAACTTATGGTGTATGGAATACGTGATAAGTTTCTGAAACATAATCTATTATTTACAAATACTTCAATCTTTTCTGACATTCGTCTTGACAATTAACAGATTAGTCTTCCTCACCATGATCACCCACGAGTGATGCCAGGTAAAAAGCATTTCCAGTCACTATCTTCTGTCCTTTCTTGATATGCTTGCAAAGCGAAACCTCAGTATAGCCCTTGTCGCTGACTCCCGTCGTGATTTCATGACGGGAGAAGCTATAGGAGCCGTTCTTCGGATTGCTCTGGTTGAGCGCAAATATATATTGCTTGCCGTCGGCACTGACGATCGCCTTGTCTGGCAAGGCTACACACAGTTGACTGCCGGTGGCTATCTGTCCCGTGACATACATACCATCGAAGAGCTTCGCTCCACGAGTGGCATCCAACTTCACGTGTACGGCAATGCTCTTGGTTCCCTTATTGAAGAACTCGTTCATCCCATAGACGTGCCCTGAGACCTTGACACCAGGCTGGTTGGTCAGCGACAGCAATACCTTGTCGCCCACCTTTACCTTGGCGATGTCTTTCTCGAAGACACTCAGGTCACACTCCACAGCGCTATTGTTACGAATCTTCATCAAGGAAGTCTGCATATCCGCATAGCTCCCCAACGAGGCGTTCATCTCGCTGACCGTTCCGCTGATAGGAGCCAGAAGCGGAAAGACCGTCGAGAACTTACCGTTCGCGACCGCTTTTACGGAGATTCCCATCTGTTGGAGTTGTCGTCCCGTTCCCACAAGATTAGCCTGAGCCACCTTGTAGTTTTTCTCCGCTACCTGGAGGTTTTTCTTGACACCCGCTCCCGAGGAAGCGAGCATTTTCTGCCGTTCGTATTCCAGTCGAGCCAACTCTCCCTCCCTGTAGGCGGAATAATATTCCCTTTGAAGAGACACGACCTCCGTATTCTCGACAGTGGCGACCATTTGTCCACGCCGAACCTGCTGGCCTTCCTTGACGAGGATGCTCTTGACGATGCCACCCATCAAAGAAGACACATCACCTACATTCTGGGCACGTAGTACCAGCGAGCCACTGGCTTGCAGCATGGCATCCATCCTGATGTCTTTCGCCTCTCCCATCCTGATATCGACGGCCTTCACTTGTTTCTCACTCAGAGGTATGTTGTCAAAATCAACACTTTCCTCTTTTTCTTCATGTTCTGCAACTTCCGCCTTGCTCTCGGCGAAGAAGGTAAAGCCCACAAAAGTGATTGCGGTCAAAGCCGCAACCATGATTATTCTTTTTATCATGTTCCTAATTGTTTGTTGTTGTTTTCAAATTACTGCCTTGACAGTATGCCTAACAAACAAAAACAGGGTGGTCCACGCCTACAAATCTCATGCCTTCCATGGTCGGGAAGCACACAAGCTTTGTCTTGCCATTCTGCAATGACAAGACCCATTATGGGAATAAAAGAATAAGAAAAAGGGAGGACAGCTACCAGCGTATGCCCTCCATCGAATATATGCTGATGAATCGACTTGAGAAGTTTGGCATTGACCAAGAATTGGTGCATCTGGTGAACGCTGCAATTCTTTTGCTCCTTCTCATGATGCTCGGTGTGTTCGTCATTGACATGACCATCCTTTTGGCACTGTTCTTCGACGAAGCAGATGCGATTGTCGTGATGATGATGGAGTATGACCGTAGATAGCAACACAGAAAGCGTCGCCAAAATCAAGGAAAAGAAATAAAATCTACTTTTTTTTGTCATCAGTCCATTTATCTATTTATCACTTTTATATCGTCATTTTATCAGTTTCGGAAACACTTGCGCCCTATAAGGGCTAAAGTACCTTGCAAAATTACAAAAATCTTTGCTGTTCACCAAATCCCACGTGACATTTTTATTTTTTTTAGGCAAATAAGAGAGAATGTGTGAGTTCTTTTCCCTAATTGCAGACAATAGTAGAGCAAAAGCCTCATCAAGAAACTTTCTTTGGCGATTATACAAAATAATAGCAGAAAAATTATCTCGTTTGCGAAAATCTTTATACTTTTGCGCCTGCATTTAAAAGATAGGGATTAAAGAAATGAAAAAATACAATATCAATAAGAAAGTTATCGGAATATGTTTCGGCAGTGCTTTGGCTGTAGCTTGTGTCTTAGCCTATCTTTGGTTTACGGTACACACCGACAAGAACAAGGTCGAAGCTGCCAGGGTACATGTGGAAAGCTACATCAGCTATGATATGGTGCAAAACGGCAAGGTCGTACTGACCTTTGAACAGGACACGCTATCTGGTGTGGGCTACTTTGTCAACAAGTGGGACTTTACGCCGACTTGCCAAGGAAGAGTGTGGGTCAACATCGACAACTCCGTGTGGCAAAACAAGTACAAAGGAGCGAATCCTCAACACCTGTTGGAAGAAATGACAAACATCCAGGACAGCATCTACAAAGATGCGAAATGGAAACTTGCAGAACTGAGATATTATGTGAAGTCTCATAACGTGACGGATGAAGGCTATAATATGATTTCAAGATACGAAGCGCAAGAAAAAGTAGTATGCGACTCAGCCAAGAAAATGTTGGATTCACTTAATCACATCAAGAAAGGACAGAATCTCAAGATTGTTTTTAGACGAAACTTCATGGCCTCCTATCCATGGCAAAAGGACAATCCTCAAAAGGAACAAGACAAGGAAACGATTCTGAAGAAAGGAAAGGCAGGTTATATCTGTGAAAAGCTAGACCCTATCGACGGCAACCTTTACCAACTGCACTCAAAGCAAACCCCCGATGGTGCCAAGGCATTGCTCAAATCGCAAGCCAACAGTCTAGCGGGAGCAAACATTTACCCATTGTCAAATATCAGGGAATTATATTTTGTAGTTGACTCCACCAATCGCTACACAGGCGAAGTCGATAGCATCGGGCTTCCTCACGGACATGGACAGTACATTTCACCGAAAGGAGCCTATTACGAAGGGAGTTGGCTGCACGGAAAACGCAATGGCTTCGGATTCTCCATCGAATACCACAAGCAACTACGTGCTGGGGAATGGAAAAACAATGTATATAAGGGCGAACGCCTCGTATATCGTTCCGACCGCATATACGGCATCGACATATCTAAACATCAGCACGTGAAAGGAAAGAAGAAATACGGTATCAACTGGAGCAAGCTCCGCATCGTGCATCTTGGCAACATCAGCAAGAAAACCATCAGCGGATCTGTCAACTATCCGATTAGTTTCATCTACATCAAGAGCACAGAGGGGTCGTCTATCCTAAACCCCTACTACAAGAAGGACTACGCTGCGGCGAAAGCCCATGGCTACAAGGTCGGGACCTACCATTTCTTCTCAACGCTCACCCCAGCCAACAAACAAGCCAGCCAATTCTTGAAACATAGTTTTGTGCGTAGCAACGATTTGCCGCCTGTCCTAGACGTGGAGCCTACCCATGAACAAATCAAGAAAATGGGAGGCACCGGTGTTTTGTTTGCCAGGATGAGGACATGGCTGAGGCTGGTCGAAAGAGCAACTGGCAAAAAGCCTATACTTTATATAAGCCAAACCTTTGTCAATCGCTACCTCAGCCAAGCACCAGACCTTAAGAAAAACTACCAAGTTTGGATAGCACGCTATGGCGAGTACAAGCCAGATGTCAAGATGGCATACTGGCAACTATGCCCTGACGGAAAAGTGGCGGGAATTCAAGGGTACGTTGATATCAACGTCTTCAATGGATACCACGACGCATACAGCCAGTTCGTGTCCTCGCACTAACTTCACTTAACAAAAATACCGACTTATCCAAAAGTTTTTTGTTAAACTATGCTAACAGAAATAACAACGATACAATATTTTTACTATATTTGCGTCGTTTTATGTATAATAAGGTATTGACAATTAACGGAGTAAATAGCATAGGATGAGACAACTGAAAATTCAAAAAAGCATAACTAATAGAAACAGCGAGGCACTTGACAAGTACCTTGTAGAGATTGGTCGTGCTCCAATGGTTTCTATAGACGAAGAAATTGAATTAGCCCAAATCATTAAAAAAGGTGGCAAGGCCGCAGATAGAGCAAAGAACAAATTGGTAGAAGCCAATTTGAGATTTGTAGTATCTGTAGCAAAGCAATACCAGCACCAAGGTTTGACGTTGACCGATTTGATCGACGAGGGGAACATTGGGCTGATCAAAGCCGCCGAGAGATTTGACGAGACAAGAGGCTTCAAGTTCATATCCTATGCCGTATGGTGGATAAGGCAAAGCATCCTGCAAGCCATTGCAGAGCAGAGCCGCATCGTTAGATTGCCCTTGAACCAAGTGGGTTCTCTCAACAAGGTCAACCATGAGAGCAACAAGTTTGAACAAGAGAACCAAAGGCGACCTAGCGTGGAAGAACTAGCACAACGCACAGGAATCGACGAGGAAAAAATATCACAGAGCATGGCTGCGAGCGGTCACCATGTGAGCATAGATGCTCCATTCGGTGACGACGATGACAATTCCATGGTCGATGTCATGGCTAGCGGCGACGATAGCCGTACCGACAAGTATGTCGATCATGAAAGCATGGCTATGGAACTTCGCCAGGTCTTGGAAAAAGTACTCAAGGAAAGAGAAAAGAAAATCGTCTGCGCATGCTATGGAATCGGAGAACCAGAGAAAGGTCTTGAGGAAATTGGAGACAAGATGGGACTGACAAGAGAGAGAGTTCGCCAGATACGCGAGAAAAGCATCACGAAACTCAGGGAATCAGGAAATGTCAAGATATTGATGAAATATTTAGGCTAATTAGGCTCCATCCTTTGTCGTAGTTTGAAAATCATTCTTGGCGTAGCTTGGAAATCCTTTGCCCAAGTTGGAAAAAGTTTCCCTTTCATTTTGTGGATTCAATGTTTTATAGTATCTTTGCAATCGGGAGCGAATCCGCTTCCGATTTTTTTGTTTTATGAAGAGATACCTATATCTGATAATATGCATTGCCATCTTGATTCCACAAGTCCTGGAGGCAAGAAGGCTAACACCGAAAGACGCTTTTCGCGATTCGGTGCTTATGCGTATTTACACTTATGAGAAACGTCACCATGATTCGGCAACCGTCTTGCATAGCTCCTATGCCTACACAAAATTCCAGATGAGAACCAACCATCGCAATTTTACACTGGCATTGATACCATCCATGTATGCTATATCCAAGGGAACAGGACGGCACTTCATCGGAGAATATTACAGCAAATTGACCTACGATGGCAAAAAGCTCTCCAACCATAGAATGTTGAATGTCAGCACCATTCCTCATAGAAGAAATACGATGCCATCGGTCTTGAATTTTCTGACTCCTAATGTATATGGGGAATGTCTCTTCCAGGAGAACGTCCTATCACCTTTTCATCGGACCAACAAGAAATACTACACTTACAGCATGACTGTCCTGCCCTTTGGAAAAGCACAGGTATATATATACCCAAAACTCAAAAACACCCAACTTGTGACAGGAAAAGCTATCGTTGATTACCACACTGGCAGAATCTGCATGGTTGATTTCGAGGGCGAATACGACATGACTAGATTTTTCATTACGATTACCATGGATAACGAGAGTCCAATGGCATCTATGTACCCGAAGCAATGTGACTTGAGAGCAAACTTTCGGTTCATGGGAAACCAAATAACAGCAAGGTACTCAACGACCTATGGATTAAAAAGTGTTCTCAACGACTCGTTGAGCAACGTTGCGGACACTGCCTTATTGGCAAAGGTCAGACCAGTTCCACTGAATGAAATCGAGAGACAATACTTTGATTCATACTACGAAAACAAGAAAGTAAAAGACTCTATCTCGGCCAACAAGCCTGCCAAGAAGTCTTTCGCCAAGGACGTACTATGGGACATCATTGGCGACAACGTGCTAAACAGAATCAAGCAAAACTTCGGTAAGCAAAACAAAGGTTATCTGAGAATCAATCCGATACTCAATCCCCTTTACATGGGTTATTCCGAGAGAAAAGGATTCGTCTATAAGTTTGATGTCCGAGGAAGTTACTCCTTCAACGATGACATCCAACTAGCACTCCGTTTCAAGGCTGGCTACCAATTCAAGCGACACCAATTCTACTTCAGCATCCCCGCGACCTTGAACTACAACAAGAAACACGATGGGTTCTTGCAAATAGAATTTGGTAATGGCAACCGTATCAATTCCAACGTGGTAGCTCGTAGGATACTAGACATCAGCTCTGACAAGGACAGCCTCATCAACTTTCCACATGGCGACTATACGGACTTCAAGGACAATTATTACCGCATCACAAACCATTGGATGTTCAACTCGCGTATCGGATTCGAGTTAGGAGTCGTGGCTCACCAGCGCAACGCAGTCAATCCATCGTTTTACGAGACCAACGAGTTTCCCTCCTCCTATCGTTCTGTGGCTCCTGCCATAGCCCTGGTTTGGTACCCTATAGGCAAAAATGGTCCCGTGCTGAAGGTGGATTACGAGCGTAGTTTTAACCACGTCTTCCATTCCAACATCAGCTACGAAAGAGTAGAAATGGATATACAGACCATAATCTATGCTTCAAGAAGGCGCTCGTTCTCCTTGCGAGGAGGCTCGGGTTTCTATACCCAGAAAGGAGACCATTGGTACTTCGTAGATTACACCAACTTCCGAGACAACAACATTCCTGGAGGCTGGAACGACGACTGGAGCGGAGAGTTCGAGATGCTGAACTCAGGATGGTACAACGCATCCGACTACTATGTCCGTACCAATGGCACATACGAGGCTCCTGCCCTATTCTCAGCTTGGCTGCCATGGGTAGGTCGATTTATAGAAAACGAGCGCTTATACGTCAACGCACTGGTAGTAAACCATTTACACCCATACACAGAATGGGGATACGGTGTCAAGACACGTCTCATGTCATTGGGAGTGTTCGCCGCTTTCCAAAACACCAAATTCCAAGGCGTAGGATGCAAATTCGGCTTTGAGCTGTTCCGTGACTGGTAACACACTCTCCCCAAAAGCAATTACCCTACTCCTCTAATAGCTTCTATCAGCAATATTAACAAACATCAACGGAGGAGGACAAGCCCCATCAATAGAACAAAAAATATATTAAAAATATGAATACCCAACTTACCGTTTACAAGGCTAGCGCCGGTTCTGGAAAAACTTTTACCTTGGCTAGAGAGTACATGACACTCCTGGTCAAGGATCCAACATCCTACCGCAACATCCTAGCCGTGACCTTCACCAACAAGGCTACCGAGGAAATGAAAATGCGCATCCTCAGCAAACTATATGGCATATCACATCGGCTAAAAGACTCGGAGGATTACCTACAGCAAATCAAAGGCATCCTAACCGACATGTCGGAAGAACAAATCGTACGCAATGCCAGCATCGCATTAAGCAATCTGATACACAACTACAACTACTTCCGCGTCGAGACTATCGATACGTTCTTTCAAAGCGTTTTGAGAAATCTAGCACGAGAATTGGACTTAACAGCCAACTTGAGAATCGGACTCAACGACGAGCAGGTAGAACAGCAGGCAGTCGATGAACTCATAGAAGAGCTCAAGACAACCGACAAGCTACTGTTTTGGATTATGGACTACATCAAGGAAAACATCGCCGATGACAAGAGCTGGAACGTAATAGGTCAGATCAAAGCTTTCGGTCGCAACATATTCAAAGAGTTTTACAAGGACAACTCCCAAAAGTTGGACGAATGCCTGGGCAAGGATGGCTTCTTCGAGGCATACACATCCAAAATCAAAAAGATGCAGAGGGAAGCCAAGGATCATTTTGAGCATATTGCTTCTTCTTTCTTCGATGCATTGGAAGAAAACGGTTTGACCGCTGATGACTTCCAAAACAAGACTCGTGGTATCTGGAGTTATTTCAACAAACTCAGAAACGGTAAGTACGACGATGATGACTTGGTCAACAGCACATTGGCAAAATGCCTAGAACAAGAGTCTGCTTGGGTTAAGAAGAGTGATGCCAAACCAGGAAAGCCAGCCTACGATTTGGTGGAATCATTTCTATTCCCCCTATTGCATCATTCGGAAGAAATGCGTCCTAAATTGCTCCATATTTTCAAAAGCTCCGAACTTACGGTACGACATCTAAACCAATTGCGCTTGCTAAGCAGCATCGACTATAAAGTAAGAGAGATGAACAAGGATGCGAACCGTTTCTTGTTGAGTGACACGCAAACCTTGCTCCATTCCTTGATAAGCAACGACGATTCACCATTCATCTTCGAGAAGATTGGAACACAGTTGAACCATGTGATGATAGACGAGTTTCAGGATACCAGTACGATACAATGGAAAAACTTCAAAGTGCTGCTACAAGAGACTATGAGCCGCCAGGATGCGGGCAATTTGATTGTAGGCGACGTGAAGCAAAGTATCTACAGATGGCGCTCTGGCGACTGGCGATTGCTGAACAACATCGAGAACGAGTTTACCAAACAGCAACGTATCAAAATCGAGTCACTATTTACCAACTATCGGTCAGACCGAAACATCATAGACTTCAACAACGCATTCTTCACGACTATCTCCGACAAGGAATACACCGTACTCAGGGAAAAGGAGACAAGCCTGTTAACCGTGAAGGAAGAAAAGGAGGAAGAAAAGGAGGAAGAAAAGGAGGAAGAAAAGGAGGAAGAAAACACACAACAGTTGAACACTGCTGCGAGCGAGGCAAAGCAATTGCAAAAAGCCTATAGCGATGTCGTACAGCAAGTACCAGGAAAAAAGGGACAGACAGGATACGTCCGCATTCACCTTTTGGCATCAACCAAGTCATCCCATGACAATGAGGAAGAAAGCTACCAAGACAAGATGATGCGCATGACATTGGAGACTATCGAGGAATTGGCAGACAAGGGGGTTAAGTACAAGAACATCGCCATTTTGGTGAGGAGCAACAAGACGATACAGAACATCGCCGATTACCTCATGAGCCACAGCGAAACCCCATTGCCATTGGTTTCAGACGAAGCCTTTCGCCTGGATGCATCGCAAGCTGTCAACATTCTTGTCATGAGTTTGTATTGTCTGACTCACCCGCAAGACGACATTGCAAAGGCCGCCATCAAGAATTTCTGCACCAAGTATCTTGATGAAGGTTCCATTGCCGATACCTTCTTCGAACAGAGGGAAACTCTTTTGCAGAAGCCTTTGTTTGATTTGGTGGAAACTCTTTACGACCATTTCCAACTAGGAAAGAATGAAAAGCTGAAGAGTCAGAGTGCATACGTCTGCGCCTTCTATGACAAGCTGAACTCCTATCTTTCGGAAAACAGCAGCGACATAGAAAACTTCCTTGAAGAATGGAACAACAATTTGCACTCCAAAAGCATCCAAAGCGACAAAGTCGATGGCATACGCCTCATCACCATACACAAGAGCAAAGGACTGGAGTTTGATAACGTCATCATGCCTTTCTGCGATTGGACTTTGGAAAAGGGAGACACAATCTGGTGTACACCTACGGTAGAGCCATACAATGAACTGCCTTTGGTCCCTGTCGATTTCAGCGAGAAAAAAATGGTGGGAAGCATATACGAGAAAGACTATCGGCATGAGCATCTGCAAAACATGGTTGACAACCTCAATCTTCTTTACGTGGCCTTCACCCGAGCAGGGCGCAACCTATTTGTATATGGCAAGAGAGGCTCCGCCTTATTGCGTAGTAATATGATAGAAGAAAGTCTCTCCAATACAAATGAGAAGTTAGCACACCTCAATGAGGAAAGCGGACTACAGCCTCAGCCACAGTCTTATGAAGGAGAAGGCTCTGACAAGAAAACGGAAGATATATATTTCGAGTATGGAACAATAGATGCCGAAGCGAAGGAAGATGAGCAAACAGGAGGAGACAATGTCTTCATGAACAAGCCACAGGACAGAGCTATCCACATTGAGACAACTTCCAACCTGTACAACTTCCAACCAAGTCTGCAGAGCGAAATGTTCGTAAAAGGGGAAGACATGGAAGAACAGCAAAAGTTCTATATCAAGATGGGCTCCGTGCTCCATGAGCTATTCTCAAGGATTCGAACACACAAGGATGTGGATTTCGTACTCAACCAGCTAGAACTTGACGGTGTGCTTTATGACGAGAATATCACTAAGGAGAAAATAGAGCAGATGCTTCGCAAACGCTTGAACAGTCCACTGGTAAGTGATTGGTTCTCTGACAAATGGAAGGTCATGAACGAAAGCAGCATCCTGTACATAGACGAAGAAGGAAAAGTCAAGAAAGACCGTCCAGACAGGGTCTTGCTAGGAGATGACGAAATCATAGTCATCGACTTCAAGTTTGGTAAACCAAAACCAGAATATCACACCCAGGTCAAAAGATACATGGAACAGATGGCAGCCATGGGGCATCGGAAAGTGAAAGGATACCTTTGGTATGTCTATCCAAACCAAGTAGATGAAGTTAAGTAATCAAATTATTGAAACAAAGCAATTAGACAAAAACAATGGAAACATTTCTAAAATACGTAGCGGAAGATATGCTCAACGATTATGGAACGGACTTGAGCGAAATTGTAGTCGTGTTCCCCAACAAGAGAGCAAGCCTTTTCCTCAACGAGGAATTGATGAAGTTAGCCGCCCGCCCAATATGGTGTCCTACTTATGTCACGATTAGCGACCTCTTCCGCCGCCACTCATCGCTCCAAGTCGCCGACCCCATCAAATTGATATGCGACTTGCACAAGTCATTCATTGCCTGCACAGGCATGGACGAAACCCTCGACCACTTTTATGGCTGGGGGCAGCTTCTCTTGGCCGATTTTGACGACTTGGACAAGAACATGGGGGATGCACGACAGATATTCATGAACTTGGCCAATCTTCACGAATTGGATGATGATAGTTACCTAGACGAAGAGAAACGAACTATCCTAAAAAAGTTCTTCAGCAATTTTACAGAAGATCATAGCACCGAACTGAAGAGAAAATTCGTAGAGCTATGGAATCATCTGTATGACATTTACCTGGATTTCAACAAACGTTTGCTCGATCAAGGCCTTGCTTATGAGGGCGCTTTATACAGAAGAGTAGTCGAGAACAAGGAGATTGTTTTTGAGCATCAAACATACTTGTTTGTCGGTTTCAACATGATGCAGACAGTCGAACTGAAGCTTTACGACATCCTCAAGAGTAAGGCGAATTGCCATTTCTACTGGGATTACGACAAATATTATGTTGATGACAAAAAGAAAAGCCATGCCCTCCAGAGGGAAGATTGGAACATCAAGAACGAAGCAGGGCATTACATCAGCAGGTACATAGGAGAGTTTGGTAACAAATTGAGCGACAGCTCTAAACACGATGTCATCTACGATAACTTAGGACGGGAGAAAGACATCACTTTCATGAACGCCCCCACGGAGAATATCCAGGCTCGTTTCGTGTACGACTGGCTGATGGAAAAAGTCAAAGACGAAAACGGAAACGAAACACGACGATTTGAAGCCAATCGCAAGGTGGCCATCGTATTGGCAGATGAGAGTTTGCTACCCACAGTCATTCACTCCCTTCCAACAGAATTAGGAAACCAGGTAAACATCACCCTAGGTTATCCCTTGCAACAGACTCCATTCTATAGTCTCATTCAGCATATCATCCGCTTGCACACCCTCGGGCACGTCAAGGGAAGCACAACTTTTCGCTTGGCTTATGTCATGAAAGTTTTGCGACATCCATATGCAAAATTCATCTCGCCAAAGAACGAGGAAGTCCTACATGACTTGGAAGAGAAAAGACAGTTCTTTCTTTCAAGCGAGTCGCTATGCCTGGACGAAGGCATGTCGTTGGTATTCGCCGACTTGGAATCTACCGAAAACTTCAATTTATCCCTGGTCAGCACCTTAGTGAAAATATTAAAATTAATAGGAACACAATCGCAGCATCTGGAAGACCCTCTCTTCCAGGAATCCTTGTTCCGTACATACACCTTGGTGAACCGTCTGCTTGGCTTAATCAAGTCAGGCGACCTATATGTAGATGTCATAACGCTGGAAAGATTGCTACAGCAACTTTTCCAAACCACCAACATCCCTTTCCATGGCGAACCGGCAGTGGGAGTGCAAATCATGGGAATACTTGAGACCCGAAACCTCGACTTCAGACATGTTCTGATTTTGTCTTGCAACGAGGGAAACCTCCCGAAAGGTGTGAATGACTCGTCGTTCATCCCCTATTCCATCAGAAAGGCTTATGGACTGACTACCGTGGATAACAAGGTAGCCATATTCGCCTATTATTTCCTAAGATTGTTGCAAAGAGCTTCCGATGTGACATTGACCTACAACAATGCCACGGAAGACGGACATACTGGTGAGATGAGCCGTTTCATGCTACAATTGCTCGTCGAAAGCAATCATCCCATCAAACGTTGCTCCATTATCGCAGAGCAGAATGTCGAACGACCAGCCTTTGAATCCGTTGATAAAGATGAGCACATCATGAAAATCTTGAATAAGCCGCATCTAATAACACCGACTTATCTCAACACTTTTATCAGATGCCAGAAGCGTTTCTATTACAAATACATATTAGGCCTACAAGAGCCAGACGAACTACAGGAAGAAATCGACAATTGCATCTTCGGAAACATCTTCCATCGTGCGGCACAGTTCATATATCTCAAGATGGCAAGTCCATCAGACATCACGACGAATGAAAATGGAGAGCCTCAACTCATCCGACCAATCGTCATTCAAAAAGGTGACATAGAGAATGTCATGAAAGACGAAAGTCTGATATACCGCATCATAGACGATGCCTTCAACGAGGAATTGTTCAAAGTCAAAGCAAACGGAAGCCAACAAAAATACAATGGCCTTCAACTCATCAACAGGGAGGTCATCGCCAGTTACCTGAGGCAACTCCTTAGAATCGACCAAGAACTGGCACCATTCACCGTATTGGGACTAGAACTAAAAGTGGAAAGCAAATTCCAATTCAACACTCCAGACGGAATGAAAAGCCTCAGCTTAGGAGGATTCATCGACAGGTTGGATGCTATAGCAGCCAATGGGAACCCAGGCATGAGCAATTTGGCAGAAAGAATAAGAGTGATAGACTACAAGACGGGACGCACACCTAGCACTTTACCTAAGGATGTAGAGAGTCTATTCATGTCCAGTGAGTTGAGCAAGCATACTGATTATTATCTGCAAGCCATGTTATACTCGCTTATTGTCAAGCATAGCCAGAAGTACAACCCTGCATCCGACCCGGTAAGTCCTGCGCTACTGTTTATCCAGCAGTCAGGAGCCAAAGGATATGACCCGACCTTGAAATTCGGCAAAGATGTTATCTGGGATGCCGCCACTTACGAGAAGGAATTCATGGAGGGGCTGCAAGAACTCATCTCACATATTTTCGACCCATCTGAGAGTTTCTGTCCTACGGACGACAAACAACGTTGCGAAAGTTGTCCGTATGCTTCTCTGTGCAAGTAAATTCCAGGTTATATGCATCATTGTACAAATAATTTTCAGTTTATTAGTACCCAAATCCGTTTTTAAAACGTATAAAGTAATAGTAACAAACTGAGAAAATAGGCACCAATTTCATTATAATTTCATAAATTATGCATGAATATCGCTTATTTTATGTAACTTTGCACACAAAATTAATAACATAACAACAAAAATGAAAAGAGCATTATTATTATTCCAGTTGCTCTTAGTGGTCATACTTGCACAGGCACAAATGATGAACCCTGTCAAGTTTACTAGTTCTCTGAAGACTAACGGCACCGCTGAGGCTGAAATTGTGTTTACAGGTAAGATTCAACCCGGATGGCACGTCTATTCCACAGGGTTAGGTGGAGACGGTCCTATCTCGGCTTCATTCAATGTCAACAAGATGGATGGCGCAGAGGCTGTAGGTGCCTTGAAACCACAAGGACATGAGATTTCCACATACGACAATCTCTTCGGAATGAAGTTGCGCTATTTTGAGGGTAGTGTGACATTTGTTCAGAAGATCAAGTTTACAAAGCCTAATTATAATATAGATGTATATGTAGAGTATGGTGCTTGCAACGACCAGAACTGCATGCCACCTAGCGAAGCTTCCTTCAAAGGCTCAGGCAAGGCTCCAGCCGTGGACAGCAAGGCTGCCAAGGACGATGCCAACGGAAATGATGGCAAGCAAGATGCCGCTGCACTGGCAAAGGCGAAGGCTGATTCCTTGGCGCAATTAGCAGCATTGGGACAGGAAGTGGATACCACTCAGGCAGTCGATTCTGCCATGTTGGCTTCGTCTCTTGCCTCATTGGACACCAAGGCTTTATGGAAGCCAGTTGTGAAAGAACTGCAAGCATTCGGCGGCAACAATGACATTGCCAACCATTCTCTCTTCTACATATTCGTCATGGGTCTCGTGGGCGGTCTTCTCGCCTTGGTCATGCCATGTATTTGGCCTATCATCCCGATGACCGTAAGTTTCTTCTTGAAACGTGCCAAAGACGACAAGAAGAAAGGTATTCGCGATGCAATCACCTATGGTCTTTCCATCGTAGTGATTTATTTGGGCCTTGGCTTGATAATCACCGCACTGTTTGGGCCAAGCAAGCTGAACGAGCTTTCCACAAGTGCCGTCTTCAATATCATCCTTTTCTTATTGCTGGCAGTGTTTGCCTTCTCTTTCTTCGGATGGTTTGAAATCAAGTTGCCAGAACGTTGGGGAAATGCTGTAGATAACAAAGCTTCTAGCACGACAGGTATGATATCCATCTTCCTGATGGCATTCACCCTCGTATTGGTGTCATTCTCTTGTACCGCTCCTATCATCGGACTTTTGTTGGTACAGACCGTAACATCAGGCGACTGGCTTGCGCCAACTGTCGGAATGTTCGGTTTCGCATTGGCACTGGCGTTGCCATTTACCCTCTTTGCCTTGTTCCCATCTTGGCTCAAATCAGCTCCAAAGTCGGGCTCTTGGATGGAGACCATCAAGATTGTGTTAGGTTTCGTAGAGCTCGCCTTCTCCTTGAAGTTCCTCTCCGTTGCCGACTTAGCTTATGGTTGGCACATCATGGATCGTGAAGTGTTCCTTTCACTCTGGATTGTAATCTTTGCTGCATTGGGCTTGTACCTGATAGGCAAACTGAAGTTCCAGGTAGATGCCATCGGCGGCGACATCAACAAGCCGATGCCAGTACCATGCATCATGTTAGGTCTCTGCTCTTTGGCTTTTGCCATCTATATGATACCTGGTCTCTGGGGCGCACCTTGCAAGGCTGTCAGCGCTTTCGCTCCTCCTATCAACACCCAGGACTTCAACCTCAACAACAAGACTGTTGAGCCTGCCTACAAGGATTACGAGACAGGAATGGCTGCAGCCAAAGCATCAGGCAAACCAGTACTGATAGACTTCACGGGCTTCGGCTGCGTAAACTGCCGTAAGATGGAAGCATCTGTATGGACAGACCCATCGGTAGCCGACAAATTGACCAAGGACTATGTCTTGATTTCATTATACGTTGATGACAAGACTCCATTACCAGAGCCTATGGAAGTCACATTCAATGGCGAGCAACGCACGCTGCGAACAGTAGGCGACAAATGGAGCTACTTGCAAGCAAGCAAGTTTGGCGCCAACGCCCAGCCATTCTATGTTGCGGTAGATAACGAAGGCAATCCTTTGACTTCTTCATTCAGTTACAAAGAAGACGTGCCTGCTTATCTCGATTTCCTCAACAAGGGTTTGGAAAACTACAGAAAATAATAGCCCGAAAGGAACTTTCGTGAGTTATAATATTGCAAACAAAAGTTTCCTTCGAGCCAAAAACTTTATTAAATAATCATAAAAGCCGAAGAATGGATGTCTGACAGATGGCACATTCTTCGGCTTTCTTTGTTTATGGCATACTATTTGCTATTTTGCAAGAAAACTTTAAATGACAATTTTATGAATACAAAAGAAGTCCCAGTACTTTTGCTTACTGGTTATTTAGGAAGTGGCAAGACTACATTGCTCAATAAGATCTTGGCCAACAAGAAAGGTATTAAGTTCGCAGTCATTGTCAATGACATTGGCGAGGTAAACATAGACGCAGCACTCATAGAGAAAGGTGGTGTCGTAGGCAAGAAGGATGATTCCCTCGTAGCCCTCCAAAACGGTTGCATCTGCTGCACCCTCAAGATGGACTTGGTGGAACAATTGAAGGAAATCGTCGATATGAAGAAATTCGACTATATTGTCATCGAGGCAAGCGGTATCTGCGAACCTGCTCCTATCGCCCAAACTATCTGCTCTATCCCGACACTTGGTCCGGAATATGTCAAGAATGGAGTTCTGCGCCTGGACAGCATTGTCACGGTAGTGGACGCTCTTCGCATGAAGGATGAGTTTGCCAACGGAGATGACCTGATGAAAGACGATATCGACGAGGAGGACTTGGCGTCTCTTGTCATTCAGCAAATAGAATTCTGCAATATCATCCTACTAAACAAAGCTGCGGAGGTAGAACCAAAGGAACTAGAAAAGCTGAAGCAAATCATACGCGCCATCCAACCAAAGGCTGAGATTTTCGAATGCAACTACGGCAACGTAGATCTTGACAAGATTGTGAATACCCATGCATTCGATTGGAATACCGTCGCTACTTCTGCAGGTTGGATTCAAGAAATAGAGGCAGAGCGTAATGGCAAGGATGACGAACATGATGAAGAGCATCACCACCACGATGATGATGATGACGATGATGACGACCACGACCACGAGCACGAGGAGCATGAGCATCACCACCATCACGACCATGAGCACCACCATCATCATCACGACCATGACCACGACCATGAGGGTGGCGAAGTCGAAGAATATGGCATTGGTACTTTCGTCTATTACAGCAGAAAGCCGTTCGACTTAGGTTTGTTCGATGAGTTTGTGGCAAGAAAATGGCCACGTGACGTAGTACGTGCCAAGGGCATTTGCTATTTTGCAGACGAAAAGGATATGTGCTATGTGTTCGAGCAAGCAGGCAAGCAAAAGACTGTAAAACAAGCCGGTCAATGGTTGGCCACCATGCCTAAAGACCAATTGGAAGATCTGCTGGCAAGAGAAGAGCAACTTCGCAAGGAATGGGACCCAGAAGTAGGCGACCGCATGATTAAGATTGTATTCATCGGACAGCACTTGCAGAAAGATGCTATCACTGCCGAACTTGACAAGTGTCTATGGAAATAACACATTGATATACCATCAATAACGCCCAAATAAGGCATAACAACACTAAATACGGATAAAAAGTAGTGAAAACTCGCTATTTTTTATCCGTTTTCATTTGTATTCCGTTTTTTTTTGTTAATTTTGCAGCCGAAATACAATAAAGTCGTAGCCACAATATAATAAAGGTAGATGGAGAATATATATTACACTATTAATTTCAGAGTTGCCACACTCAGAGATTACGATGCTTGCGTCGAGATTATCAACAAGGCACGCCAGCAGATGATGGATTCAGGACTACACCAATGGACAAAAGAATACCCTTCGGAGGACAACGTCTTGGACGACATCAACAATGGCGTAGCCCGAGTGCTTACCATAGACGGCAAGGTAGCCGTATATGGAGCTGTCATTCTGAACGGCGAACCTCTATACGATAACATCAAAGGCAAATGGCAAACCAATGGCAATTATTATGTCATCCATCGCTTTGCCACCCACCCAAATTTGCAAAGAGAAGGCTTTGCACAAACTTTCATCAAGAAAGTAAAAAGTTTGTGCGACGTAGAACGAGTACCAAGCATCAAACTGGACACTCATATCCAAAACTTCAAGATGATAAACTTATTGTCATCCATGGGATTTTGCTATTGCGGCATCATCGACTATGGCGCACATGGCAAAAGAGTCGCATTTGAATATGTAACACTTACTCCAGACGAAGAAAATCTGGGTTAAAGGTGTTTTTTACTCTTTTCTTCCAAATTATCGTTGACATTTTTGGCGATATGGATTTTTTGCCGTACCTTTGCAAGAAAGAATTAAGAACGTATGGAAGAAAAGATTTCCTTGATGAAGCAATGGGTTGAAAAGCTCAACCTTGCTTCAGAAGCCTATTATAATGGTAAGGGCGAACTGATGACGGACTACGAGTGGGACGCATTGTTCGACCAGCTGAAGTCTTTGGAAGACGAGACGGGCGTAGTTCTGCCCGATTCGCCTACCAACAAGGTTTCAGAAGATTCTATCGGTGGACAAAAAGAAGAGCATGAGTTTCCCGCTCTCTCTCTTGCCAAGACTAAGCAAGTGGGAGACTTGACCAAATGGGCTGACAACAGACCCATCTGGATGTCATGGAAACTAGATGGTCTTACCCTGGTTGTCACCTACGATGATGGCAAACTCACCAAGATTGTCACTCGTGGCAATGGGCACATCGGCACCAACATCACTCATCTTTCCGCAGCCATCAACGGAATATTGCCAAAGATTTCAGAGAAAGGTCACATGGTCATTCGCGGCGAGGCTGTCATTTCCTATGAAGACTTCGAGAAGTTCCTGATCGAGAGCGAGGGCGACTATGCCAATCCTCGGAACCTTGCCTCGGGATCTTTGTCATTGCGCGATGTCGATGAAGTGAAGCTCCGCCATATCCAATGGATACCTTTCACCCTGGTCTATACCGAGAAGGAGATTCCTTCCTGGGGAGAACGTATGGCATACCTCGACCAACTGGGCTTCAAGACGGTTGAGCGAAGGCTCATCCCCCATCCTACCCAGGACAACATCCAATCCGACATCGACTTTTTTACCAACAAAGTTACAGACAAAGCCAATCCTTATCCTGTAGATGGTCTTGTCATCACTTACGACGATACCATCTATGCAGCATCAGGATCTGTGACGGGGCATCACGCCACCAGGGCAGGCTATGCCTTCAAGTGGCAGGATGAGCACGCCGACACCACATTGGAGCATATCGAATGGTCGTGTGCAGCCAGCACCATTTCACCCGTGGCAGTTTTTCAGCCTGTGGAGTTGGAGGGTACTACAGTAAGAAGAGCCTCCCTTTGCAACATCAGCGAATGTGAGCGACTAGGAATCGGCGGAAAGGGTACCAAACTGCAAGTCATCAAGGCCAACAAAATCATCCCGAAGGTCATCAAGATTACTGAGAAGATTGGAGTATTGGAGATTCCACAGGAATGTCCGGTATGCCATGCGCCAGTCCATGTGGTTGAGAGTGACAGCGGAACCAAGAAGCTGCATTGCACGAACCCGGACTGCACGGCAAAGCAACTGAAGAAATTCGCTCGCTTTGTCAGCAAGGATGGACTTAACATCGATGGTATCTCGGAGCAGACCGTTTCCCGTTTTATCAACGAGGGATGGATCAAAGAGTACGCTGACTTCTACCATCTGAGGGACTATGCTTACCAGATGACCACCTTTGAGGGATTTGGCAAGAAGTCAGTAGGCAACCTCTTGGAAAGCATCGAGAAAAGTCGAACGACCGATGGCCGTCACTTTCTCTTCGCCCTCAACATCCCGCTCTGTGGTGGAGATGTAGCCAAGAGACTTCTGAGCAAGTACCAAGTCAAGGAGCTCATCGAGACTGCCAGGGCTTCGCTCTTCGACGATGTCTTTGCAGAGATAGACGGCATCGGACCAGAGAAAAGTGCTCGTTTTGTGGAATGGTTCAGAGATGACAAGAACTACAATAGAGTCATGCACCTCCTGGACGAAATCCAAATCAAGCAAGAGGAAGCACAAGCTAAAGGCACGAAATGCGACGGATTGACTTTCGTCATCACGGGTGACGTTCACCATTACAAGAACCGAAGCGAACTGAAGGCTTTCATCGAGAGCCAAGGCGGCAAGGTGACGGGAAGCGTAAGCAAGAGTACATCGTACCTCATCAACAACGACGCTGAGTCGCAGAGTTCCAAGAACAAGAAAGCTCATCAGCTTGGTATCTCCATCATTACGGAAGAGCAATTCATAGAACAATTCACATAAAATAGAATAATGTATATAGCAATAGCAGGCAATATTGGTAGTGGCAAGACTACCCTCACAAAGATGCTCGCAAAGCATTACGGATGGAAGAAGTTCCTAGAGCCAGTGGAGAAGAACCCCTACCTTGACGATTATTACAAGGACATCCCCAGATGGGTGCTCAACATGGAGATCTTCTACCTGAAGCAACGCTTCCGAAACCTCCTGGAAATCCAAAAGAGCCAGGAGACCATCATCCAGGACAGGAGCATCTTCGAGGGCGTATATGTCTTCGCCGCCAACAACCGAAAGATGGGCTACATGGACCAGAGAGACTTCGATACATACATGGGGCTCTTCGAATCCATGATGGCAGTGGTACGGCCACCAGAGCTGATGATATACCTCCGCTCATCCGTGCCACACCTGGTCAAGAACATCCAGAAGAGAGGTCGTGACTACGAACAGCAGATCCCACTGGATTACCTCCAGGGCATCAATACCCTCTACGAGGAATTCATCTACAAGAATTACAAGGGAAAGGTACTCGTCATTGACGTCGATGACATCGACTTCGAGCACAACCCCAAGGAGTTCGGTGAAATCATCGACAAGATAGACGCAGAGCTCTTCGGCTTGTTCTCGCATGAAGAATAAGTAAGGGTTCCCCCTTTACAAGAGTCAAAAGTTACTATTACATGAGTCAAAGGTCACTTTTACATGAGAGCAACGTGTTTCTATACAAGAATTCAGATTAACAAATTTCAATTATCAAGAATATGCACATAGCAATAGCAGGCAACATAGGAAGTGGGAAAACCACTCTCACCAAATTATTGAGCAAGAGATATGGTTGGAAGCCAAACTTCGAACCAGTCGATAACAATCCATATCTATCCGATTACTACAAGGATATGGAAAGATGGTCCTTCAATCTGCAAATCTATTTCCTCAACAAGCGATTCCACGACGTGGTGGAAATCTCAAAATGCAAGGACACCATCATACAAGATAGAACTATCTTTGAGGATGCCAAGATTTTTGCGCCAAACCTCCATGACATCGGCATGATGAGCGACCGTGACTTCGAAAACTACACCGACCTCTTCGACCTGATGATCAGTCTCGTTCGCCTCCCAGACCTCATGATATACATCCGTAGCAGCATCCCTACCCTCGTGAGTCATATCGAGCAGCGTGGGCGCAACTTCGAGAAGAGCATCCGTATAGATTACCTCCAGGGACTCAACAACAGGTACGAGGAATGGATCAAGGACTACAAAGGAAAGCTCATCATCATAGATGGCGACCACTTGAACTTCGAACAAAATCCAGAAGACTTCCGCCAGATAACAGACCAAATCGACGCAGAACTTTACGGACTGTTCCCGATGGAATAGAAGCCACATCGTTTCCTTTCCAATGGAACAGAGAGGAAGTCACTAATGATGAAATATAAAAACAGAATTATCAACTATCCAACATGACGAGTATGAAACATTACGAAGTTGAAAAAGACATGAGATACCTCCTCTTGCTCTCCCAGTCGTTCCCGACCGTTGCAGAGGCAAGCACGGAGATCATCAACTTACAGGCAATACTCAACTTGCCTAAGGGTACGGAACATTTCCTTGCCGACATCCATGGCGAATACGAGGCCTTCCTGCACGTTCTGAAAAATGCCTCGGGCAACATCAAGCGTAAGGTAAACGAACTTTTCGGCAACACCTTGCGTGAGTCCGAGAAGCGAGAACTCTGCACCTTGATTTACTATCCCGAGCAGAAGTTGGAGTTTGTCAAGCAAAACGAGAAGGAACTTGACGACTGGTATCATATCACCCTCCATCAGTTGGTCGCCGTTTGCCGTGACGTTTCCAGCAAATACACCCGCTCGAAAGTTAGGAAATCCCTACCAGCAGATTTCTCCTATATCATCCAGGAGTTGTTGCATGAGCATACCGAGGACCACGACAAGACCGCCTACGTCAACGTGATTGTCGATACCATCATCTCCACGGGCAGAGCCGACGATTTCATCATCGCCATCGCCAATGTGATACAGCGACTCGCCATCGACTCCCTCCATATCCTAGGCGACATCTACGACCGAGGACCAGGTGCGCACATCATCCTCGACAAGATGAAGCATTATCATAGCTGGGATATGCAATGGGGCAACCATGACGTATTGTGGATGGGAGCCGCCGCTGGCAACGACGCTTGCATCTGCAATGTCATCCGTCTGAGCCTCAGGTATGCCAACCTTGCGACTTTGGAGGATGGATATGGTATCAACTTGGTACCACTCGCCACCTTCGCCATGGAGACATACAAGGACGACCCTTGCACGGAATTTATGCCTAAGTTGAATGGCGGTGCTGCCGCCATGGACGAAAAGACGCAACGGCTGACCGCCCAGATGCACAAGGCCATCGCCGTCATCCAGTTCAAGGTGGAGAGCCAAATTATCTCACAGCACAAGGAATGGAAGATGGACGATCGCCGTCTTTTCGAGAAGGTGAACTACCAAAAGGGTACGATAGAGCTTGACGGCAAGGAATATCAGATGACCTCGTGCCACTTCCCGACCATCAATCCTAGCCATCCTTCCGCCTTGTCGGACGAGGAGGAAGCGTTGATGAAGAAACTTCACCATTCTTTCTCGGTCTGTGAGAAGTTGCACAAGCACATCAAGGTGATGCTCCAACATGGTTGTATGTATGGCATTTACAACAACAACCTGCTCTTCCATGCCTCCTGTCCGCTCAACGAGGATGGTTCTCTGAAAGAGGTCGAGATATACCCAGGCAAGAAATATAGCGGCAAGGAACTGATGCACCACACCGGGATGCAGATACGCACAGCTTTCCAGCAGGATTCAGACCGTACAGAACGTGAGTATGCGATAGACTACTTCCTGTACCTTTGGTGCGGTCCGGACAGTCCTCTCTTCGACAAGAGCAAGATGGCAACCTTCGAGCGATATTTCATCGCCGACAAGGAAACCCACGTAGAGGAAAAAGGCTATTATTTCAAGCTCAGAGACAGCGAGGAGGTCATCGACCATATCATGGATGCCTTTGGCGTGACCGGTCCTAACCGCCATATCATCAATGGCCACGTGCCCGTTCGCACACTCAAGGGAGAGAACCCTATCAAGGCAAACGGAAAGCTGATGGTCATCGATGGTGGCTTCTCCAAAGCTTACCACAACGAGACGGGCATCGCAGGCTATACATTGGTCTATCACTCTCGTGGTTTCCAATTGGTACAGCATGAACCTTTCACCAGCATGGAAGATGCCATCCAGAGAGGTACCGACATCAAGAGCACGACACAAATCGTAGAAATGTCCAACCGCAGGATGCTCGTTGCCGACACCGACATTGGTATCGAGCTTCGCAAGCAGATAGCAGACTTGGAGGAATTGCTCTATGCTTACCGCCATGGATTCATCAAGGAATGTGAAAAGAAGTAATGACAAGTCATTATTGTGAAAATCCTTTGCAAAAGAACAACTATACTTATGCAAAAGAGTAGCTATACTTATCTAAAAGAGTAGCTATACTTATCTAAAAGAACAGCTACGCTTATGCAAAAGTTTATCCTTCCCTATAATGTTTGTGTTCGGAACTGCTGAATGTCCGTTCAACAGTTCTGAACACACATTCAACACTATTGAACGTATGTTCAACAATGTCGAACATAGATTTCATCCCCTTTTATTAATTTTCATCTACCCTTTTGTAGTTTCATTCTTCCCTGTTAATCGTATTTTCCTTCCTTATTCATCATATACTTTTGCTTATATATAACCATGTTTACATATATTTAATTTTACATAATATATGATCGCATACTATTTACAAAGAGATTTTATGCATAAATATTTGCGATATATTGTATTAATTACTAAAAGGTTGTTAAATACAAAAGGGGAAAATAAACTTCCAAACTTTTCTTTCCGTCTAAACTAGCGTAACAATTCTTATCAGAAAATATAACAATAAAAATTATACAAGATGAACAAAACTTTAGAAAAAACATTGCTAGGCATCATGCTTTCAGCTTTTCCTCTTATAGGAATGCAAGCCAAGCAATGGACACTCAAAGAATGCATCAACTATGCGTTGGAAAACAACATCAGTCTGCAAAAAACGCAATTAAAGAAAGCCAGCGCCAACGAGGATTACCTACAATCCAAGGCTGCTCTGTTGCCATCTTTGTCGGCCAACACCAATCAGAACGTCAGCTACACTCCATGGGTAGCAAGTGGTATCAGTGGCGATGGCTATACGAAATCCTCTGTCGATAAAGTATATTACAATGGTTCTTATTCCGTTATGGGAAATTATACCATATGGAATGGCAACAAGAATACCAACCAGGTGAAACTGAACAAGTTGGTCACTGAAGCCGCTGCCTTGGATTCCGCTGTCCAAGCTCAAAACTTACAGGAGCAAATCGCCACATTGTATATTCAGATTTGCTACTCTACAGAAGCCATCAAGGTAAACAAGGAAAGCTACAAGTCTAGTTTGGAAAACGAGAACCGTGGCAAAGAGTTTTTCAAGAATGGCAAGATGAGTCAGGCCGACCTTGCGCAACTCACAGCCCAGAGAGCCCAAGACGAATACAACATCGTTTCTGCCGAGAGCAACGTCAAGAACTACAAGCGACAACTGAAAGAATTGCTGCAAATCACCAATGACGACAACTTTGACGTTGTCATTCCAACTGCCACCGACGCACAGGCACTCGCTGAGATTCCTACTCTCAACAGCGTCTATGCTTCCGCATTGGACAATCGACCAGAAATCAAAAGCTATCAGAACATGATAGACCAAAGCGACCTGAACATCGCCATTGCCAAAGCCGGCAAGATGCCGACCATCAGTGCGAACGCAGGAGTATCGACCAGTTCTACTTCCATGAACAAAACCGCTTGGGGCACTCAGTTGAAGCAAAACTTTAACCTCGGCGGTGGATTCTCTGTCAGCATTCCTCTCTATGACAACAGAGCGACAAAGACCGCCATCAACAAGGCTAACATACAGAAACAAAGCAGTATGTTGGACTTAAAGGATGAGCAAACCAAACTATATTCTACCATCGAGAATTATTGGTTGCAAGCCAACACCAACCAGAGCCAGTTCAAGGCAGCCAAGGTGTCAACGGAAAGTGCTAAGACTTCATTCGACTTGCTGAGCGAGCAATTTAAGTTGGGATTGAAAAACATCGTGGAGCTTCGAACAGGAAAGGACAATCTCCTGAAGGCCCAGCAAAACGAACTGCAATCCAAATACCTGACCATCTTGAACATGGGAATGTTGAATTTCTATAAGAATGGAAAGGTAGAATAAGACATACCAAAACAGATAAAGATAGCTATCGAAAGAAATAAAGATAGGTATAGAAAAATAGGTATAAGAAGATAGAAAAATAGGTATAGGAAATAAAAAGAAAAATAAGGGAATATGAAAAAGAAAATTTTCAGCAAAGTTTGGATTGCCGTCATTTTAGTGGTGATCGTAGCCATCGCAGCTTGGTTGCTTTCTGGTGGCAAGGAGAAAGAAGAAATCAATTTCAAGCAAGAAAAGGTTTCTACACACACATTGCAAAACAGCATTACTGCCACAGGTACCATCGAGGCTGTGACAAGTGTCACTGTAGGTACCCAGGTGAGTGGTATCGTCAACAAGCTCTATGTCGATTACAACTCAGTGGTAAAGAAAGGACAAGTGATTGCAGAACTGGACAAAACTAACCTGATTAGCGAGTTGAATACGGCAAAGGCCAATCTCGCAAGCATGGAAAGTAATCTCAGTTATCAAAATGCCAACTTGAAACGCTACCAAACCTTATACAAGAAGGGACTTGTCAGTGCAGACGAATACGAGAACGCACTTCTTGCCTACCGTCAAGCAAAAGAACAAGTAGCATCTTCTCGTGAGAGCGTACAGAAAGCACAAACCAACTTAGGTTACGCCACCATCACATCGCCTATCGACGGCACCGTGATTTCCAAGAGCGTGGAAGAAGGACAGACAGTGGCAGCAAGCTTCAATACCCCTGAACTTTTCACCATTGCCAAGGACTTGAAGAACATGCAGGTAATCGCTGACGTGGATGAGGCCGACATAGGCGAAGTGACTGTAGGAAACCGTGTGACATTCACTGTAGATGCCTATCCTGACGATACATTCGAAGGTGTCGTTAAGCAAGTTCGCCTTGAGGCTACCACAACCAACAATGTCGTTACATATCAGGTTGTAATCAGCGCACAAAACGCAGACCTGAAACTGAAACCAGGTCTTACTGCAAATGTTACCATCTTCACCAAGGAGCAAGCCAACATCTTGAGCGTACCTAACAAGGCTCTGCGATTCACTCCTACCAAGGAGACTGTGGGCAAAGACATGAAGATAGTAGATTGCAAGGGTAAGAACAAAGTTTGGACACTCAATGGAAAGACCTTGACAGCTCATTCTGTCAACATTGGTCAGAGCGATGCCACCCACACCCAAATCATCAGTGGAATCAAAGAGGGGCAAAGCATTATCACAGAAATAGTTGTCAACACTCCTGACGAAGAGGATGGAGAACAAGAACAAAGCCAAGGTTTGATCAGCGGTCCTGGTCCAAGAGGTAAGAAAAAATAATAAGAAATATGGTTGAACAGAACAAGAATACTCAAGAGAACAAGAATACTCAAGAGAATAAGGACGCTCAGGAGAACAAGAAAGTTGTCATTGAGTTGGACAACGTAAAACGCAACTTCTTGGTGGGCGACGAGGTTGTACATGCACTCAAAGGCGTAAGTTTCAAAATTTACGAAGGAGAGTTCGTGACCATCATGGGTAAGTCGGGTTCTGGCAAATCTACCCTTCTGAACCAACTTGGCTGTCTCGATACCCCATCAAGCGGAGAATATTACCTGGATGGCGTAAGTGTTAGAACAATGTCACGCAATGACCGAGCAGTTCTCCGAAACAGGAAGATAGGCTTTATCTTCCAAAACTACAATTTGTTGCCAAAGACGACAAGCGTGGAGAATGTGGAGCTGCCATTGATGTACAATGCCAATGTAGGTCCGGAGGAGCGCAAGCAACGCGCCATCGAAGCACTGAAAGCCGTAGGATTGGGAGAGCGCCTTTACCACAAGAGCAACCAGATGTCGGGTGGTCAGATGCAGCGTGTGGCCATCGCCCGCGCCTTAGTCAACGACCCTGCGGTCATTCTTGCCGACGAGGCTACAGGTAACCTGGACACCAGGACAAGTTTCGAAATTCTGGTGCTGTTCCAAAAACTCCACGCAGAAGGACGAACCATCATCTTCGTGACCCACAACCCCGACATCGCCAACTACTCCAGCCGCAACATCGAACTGCGTGACGGACATATCATCAGCGATGAGTACAACCAGCACATACTCTCGGCGGCAGAGGGCTTGGCAGCGTTGCCAAAGAATACAGATGAGTAATGGGAATCATTTATAGAAAATATAGATGAGCAATAGAATCATTTAAGTATCAATCAAATGAATTATCAAAATCTATTTAAAATAGCCATCCGAGCCATAGCTGCCAACAAGATGCGCTCTTTCCTCACTGCACTGGGCATCATCATCGGTATCGCTTCCGTGATTACCATGCTGGCAATCGGTCAGGGTAGTAAGGCAAGCATCAAGGCGAACATAGCCGAGATGGGTTCCAACATGATCATGATTCACCCGGGTGCAGACATGAGAGGAGGCGTGCGACAGGACGCATCCTCCATGGAGACACTGAAGCAAACCGACTACGAGGCTATCAAGGATGAGTGCAACTACATCTCTGCCATCTCCCCTTCGGTCAGCAGCAATGGTCAATGGATCAATGGAAACAACAACACCCAAAGTAGCATCTATGGCGTGAACCAAGACTATCTCACCATCCGTCAGCTGAAGATAGCAGACGGCGAGATGTTTACCGACTCCGACATTAAGACGGCCTCCAAGGTTTGTATCTTGGGACAGACAGTGGTGGATTACCTTTTCCCTGACGGCAGTGACCCTATTGGAAGAGTGGTTCGCTTCAACAGCATTCCGTTCCGAGTGATAGGTGTCTTGAAGAAGAAAGGTTACAACAGCATGGGTATGGACCAGGATGACTTGGTGCTTGCACCTTACACCACCGTCATGAAACGTATCTTGGCACAGACATACCTCGGCGAAATCGTCTGCTCCGCCATCACGGAAGACGCCTCTCAGCCTGCGCAAGACCAGATTACCCAAATCTTGCGCCGAACTCACAAGTTGAAAGACGCTACCGACACACAAGAAGCTGACGAAGACGATTTCAGCATCCGCTCACAGGAGGAGATTTCTAGCATGATGAACTCCACCATGTCCACCATCACCATCCTCTTGGGTAGTGTGGCAGGTATCTCTCTCATCGTAGGCGGTATCGGTATCATGAACATCATGTATGTGAGCGTGACAGAGCGCACCCGTGAGATAGGCCTTCGAATGAGTGTGGGAGCCCGAGGCATCGACATCCTCAACCAATTCTTGATAGAAGCCATCTTGCTGAGTGTCACAGGAGGTGTCATCGGTGTCATCCTGGGAGTCGGCATATCGGTGTCACTACAACAATTCTTCCATGTGGCAACGCAAATCGAACCTTGGAGCATCATCATGAGTTTTGCGGTATGTACGTTCACCGGAGTATTCTTCGGCTGGTATCCTGCGAAGAAAGCAGCACGCCTCGACCCTATCGAAGCTATACGATATGAATAAAAACATTCATAAGAGCATCAAAGAGTAAAGACATTTTTTATACAAATTTGTCGTATAATATACAATAAAAAAGCCTTCGCATCCGTTATACGAATGTGAAGGCTTTTTCTTATTTAATGATACTGACTTCTTTTTAACTATACAGAGAATATGAAAATAAATTGCGCAATAGTTGATGACAACGTAGAGTCTGTTGAGATTCTCAAAGACCACGTCAGCAAAATACCTTACCTAGAACTCATCGGTGGTTATACCAATGCCGTCGATGCAATGAAAGGATTTCGCGAGCATAACATAGACCTGCTGTTCATGGGCATCCGTATGCAACAACTCAGCGGATTGGAATTGGCAAAGATACTCCCGAAGAAAACCAAGATCGTCTTCGTGACCGCTTTCAGCGAATATGCCATAGATGGATACAAGTCGGGCGGTTTCGACTACTTGTTGAAACCGGTCAACTTCCCTAACTTCCAAGCTTGCGTGGAGAGAGTACGCAACTACATGAGGGATGTGGATGAAGCCGATCCTATCCGCCGTGACGGATATATGTTTGTGAAAAGCGAATACAAATCCATCCGAATCAACTTCGACGACATACTCTTTGTGGAGGGAGTCAAGGACTACGTGAAGTTTCACCTTGTCAACAAGCACAACGTGATAACATTGATGAATATGCGCCAGTTGGAAGAGCATCTCCCTGCAAGAAACTTCAAGAGGATACATCGCTCGTTCATAGCCAATTTCGACCTATTCGACTATACCGACAAGATGAAACTCTACTATGGAGAAGTTGGCATACCTATCTCAGAGTCGTACAAGAATGTGGTCATTGACTTCATCAACAAGCACACCCTTTACTAGGCGATTTATCACGCCAATTGAAGAGGACTATGCACGAAGATGGTTGCATCGTGCTCCACAAGGAACTCATGGTCACGGAATCCCCACAGCACGCTGATGCAAGGCATACCACTATTCTTGGCAGTCATCACATCGACATCGCTGTCACCGATATATACGGCTTTTTCTTTCGTAACCCCCATCTGACGCAAAGCTTCAATGACCGTGTCGGGAGCAGGCTTCTTGCGAATGTCCTCACGCTCACCTATCGCCACTTCGACCAAATCGCCGAAAAAGTGCTTGCACAAACTCTGCGTAGCGGCATAAAACTTGTTGCTGACCACTGCGATATGTTTTCCCCTTTGCTTGAGACTACTGAGCATCTCCATAACCCCATCGTATGGCCGGGTTGTATCTAGGTTGTGATGCATATAATGCTGACGAAAGTCAGCGAATGTCTTCTCAAACCGAGGATTATCCAAGCCATCAGGGATGGCACGCTCCATCAGTTTCTTGACACCATTCCCCACAAATCTACGAACTTCCTCCGTGGTTCGCTCAGGCATATCGTTGGTGCGAAGGGCATAATTGCAACTGGCAGCCAAATCATCCAAGGTAGAGAGCAATGTGCCGTCGAGGTCGAAGATGTATGTGTCGAAATTAAATTCCACTCCCATCGAGAACTGTTTTTCTGAACTTATACTCATAATCGTTATACTTTTCTTTTAATTCGGGTGCAAAGATAAGCAAAATCAATCTAAGAAAGATATATCAGAAGAAGAATTAACCTATTTTTAATACCATAATTTGGCAGTTTGCCATATTTGCATTAATTTTGCAGTTGTAAAATGAATTCTATGCTTTAGGGTTAGAATTAGGTACGTATTCAAATAACAAAACATCATATCGAGTCCACTTTATCAAGCGGTCTCAAATCTAATTTAGAACAAGAAAATGAAAAAGAAAACTTCCAAGTTTTACATTTACGGAGCAGGAGCATGCCTTTTGGTTATCGTAGGCATAGCTTACTTGTATTGTTTCTCTGGCTTTTCCAAAAGCAGCACCACCCAATATGTATATATAGACGATGACGACAACATCGACTCTGTATATAATAAGGTGAGAGCCATTGCCAACCCCATACCTTTTCAGGCATTCCATACGTTGATTAACCATTCCAACTATGCGGACCATATTCGCACAGGTAGATATGCCATCCGTCCAGGCGAGGGAGCGTTCAAAACTTGGAGACATCTCAAAAATGGACTGCAAGAGCCTGTCAACCTGACCGTTCCTTCAGTCAGAACCGTTGACAAATTGGCTGCTGAACTGAGCAAGAAACTCATGCTCGACAGTGCGACCATCAGCAAGGCTCTCCACGACGAAACTACTTGCGAGAAATATGGATACGACACAGCTACCATCGCTTGTATGTTCATCCCGAACACTTACGACATCTATTGGAATGTATCAGTAGAAAAGCTGATGGAAAGAATGAAAAAGGAAAGCGGCAAGTTTTGGAATTTCGAGCGAACGGAAAAGGCCAAGAGCATGAGGCTTACCCCAAACCAGATTATCACCTTGGCGAGCATCGTGGATGAGGAAACCGCCAACAATGGAGAAAAGCCTATGGTTGCGGGAATGTACTACAATCGCTTGATGCTCAGGAACGCAGAGTATCCAAACGGCATGCCACTCCAAGCAGATCCTACCATCAAGTTCGCATGGAAAAAGTTTGAGTTGAAGAGAATCTACAACAATCTCTTGTACATCAACAGCCCATACAATACATACAAAAACACAGGACTGCCTCCAGGGCCTATCCGCATTCCGTCAATTGCAGGCATCGATGCAGTTCTCAACCACGTGCACCACGACTATCTTTATATGTGTGCAAAAGAAGATTTCAGTGGAACACATAACTTCGCAAAGACATATCAGGAGCATTTACAGAATGCCGCTAGATATAGCAAGGCCCTCAATGATAGAGGAATCAAATAACATAAATAAGAAAGTATTATAAGCTACAAGAGGCGAATAGGAAGCACAAGAAAGGGGAAGTAAGAAAGAACTTTCATGCTTTATTGCATTTTTAGACAAAAAATGCATGGTATCCGCAAAAATCTTTGTATCTTTGCAGAAGATAAGCTGCACTCGGCAATTTGAAAGCAAGCTTTCATTGCGCTCGTTTGCATAATCTTTGCAGAAGATAAGCTGCACTCGGCAATTTGAAAGCAAGCTTTCATTGCGCTCGTTTGCATAATCTTTGCACCATTAATAACAAAATAAACATATATTAGGAAATATGGCAGTAAATGAAGACAACTTGAACGAGGAAAAGAAAAGCCTTTCGTTTGTAGAACAATTTGTAGAAGAAGACCTCCAGGAGGGCAAAAACGGTGGACGTATCCAGACTCGTTTTCCACCAGAGCCAAATGGCTATCTGCATATCGGTCATGCCAAGGCTATCTGCATGGACTTCGGAGTTGCAGAAAAATACAACGGAGTATGCAATCTCCGTTTCGACGATACAAACCCTAGCAAGGAAAACAACGAATACGTGGAGAATATTCTCCAGGATATCCAATGGCTTGGGTTCAAGTGGGGCAACATTTACTATGCCTCCGATTATTTTGAGAAGCTATGGGATTTCGCCGTTTGGATGATCAAGAAAGGTCATGCCTATATCGACGAGCAGACTGCGGAAGAGATTGCTGCCCAGAAGGGTACGCCTACGACTCCTGGTACCGCAAGTCCGTATCGTGACCGTCCTATTGAGGAGAACTTGGAGCTTTTCCAGAAAATGAACACTCCAGAGGCAGTAGAAGGCTGCATGGTACTACGTGCTAAGTTGGACATGGCAAATCCAAACATGCACTTCCGCGACCCTATCATGTATCGTATCATCCAGACTCCTCACCACCGCACAGGTACAAAGTGGCATGCTTATCCTATGTATGACTTCGCCCATGGACAGAGCGACTACTTCGAGGGCGTGACCCACTCTATCTGTACCTTGGAGTTTGTTCCTCATCGCCCATTGTACGACAAGTTCATAGATTATCTCAAGGAGATGGATGGCACCGCCGACAACCTTCACGACAACCGTCCACGACAAATAGAGTTCAACCGCTTGAACTTAACTTACACTGTGATGAGCAAGCGCAAGCTTCACACTTTGGTGGACGAGCACTTGGTCAATGGTTGGGATGATCCTCGTATGCCGACATTGTGTGGCATGCGCCGACGTGGTTATTCTCCAGAAAGCATCCGTATGTTCATCGACAGCATCGGCTACACCAAGTTTGACGCACTCAACGACATGGCACTCTTGGAAGCTTCCGTACGTGAAGACTTGAACAAGAAGGCTTGCCGTGTAAGCGCAGTGCTTGACCCTGTGAAACTTGTTATTACCAACTACCCCGACGGACAAAGCGAGGAGATGGAAGCTATCAATAATCCTGAGAACGAGGCAGACGGCTCACATACAATTACTTTCTCCAAGAATCTTTGGATTGAGCGTGCCGACTTCATGGAGGATGCTCCAAAGAAATTCTTCCGCATGACTCCTGGCAAGGAGGTGAGACTAAAGAATGCATATATCGTAAAATGTACGGGATGTACAAAGGACGAAAATGGCAACATCGTAGAAATCCAAGCGGAATACGACCCAACCAGCAAGAGTGGAATGGAAGGTGCCAACAGAAAGGTTAAGGGCACTCTGCATTGGGTATCCGCAGACCATTGCGTCAAGGCAGAGGTTCGTGAGTACGACAGATTGTTTAACATAGAAAATCCTTCTGCAGACGAAAGAGATTTCCGTGAGTTGTTGAATCCAAACAGCTTACATATTGATGCCAATTGCTACGTAGAGGAATTTGCCGCCACCAAGAAGCCAGGCGAGTATCTCCAATTCCAGCGCATTGGATATTTCATGGCAGACTTGGATTCTACAGCAGAAAAGCCAGTGTTCAACAAGACAGTTGGATTAAAAGACACTTGGGCAAAGCAAAATAAATAATCATGCTTGTTAGCAAAAAATAAATATCAGATATCAAACACCTCTCTCCTATTTCTTTATAGAAGGAAAGTAGGTGTTTGATATTTATTTTTTAGCCTAAGATAGCATCAACAGAATTATACTTTTTATTATAAAATCAAATAAAGACAAGAATGAATACCGCAGAACTCTTTATCTGGATTCTCGACAATTTGAATTATTGGGTGGTCATGCTCTTCATGGCCATAGAAAGTTCCTTCATTCCTTTCCCATCTGAAGTCGTTGTACCACCTGCTGCCTGGAAAGCCATGGATCCAACAAGTGGGATAAACTTTGTTCTAGTCGTAGTCTTTGCAACATTGGGTGCAGACCTAGGTGCCCTTGTCAACTACTACATAGCAAAGTGGGTAGGTAGGCCTATCATCTATCGTTTTGCCGATAGCCGCATTGGGCATATTTGCTTGATAGATCGTGAAAAGGTAGAAAAAGCTGAAGAATATTTCCGCAAGCATGGAGCTGCCTCTACCATTTTCGGTCGCCTTGTTCCAGCCGTAAGACAGTTGATTAGCATTCCTGCAGGATTGGCTGGTATGCATGTAGGTAAATTCCTATTATACACTACATTGGGGGCAGGAATTTGGAATACGGTGCTGGCATTGATTGGTTGGGGAATTTACCAATATACAGACTACAAAACCACACAGGACGTTTATCAGCAAGCAGTCAAATACAGCCATGAAATCGGATACATTATCTTGGGATTGGCAATATTAGTAGTTGCCTTTCTCGCTTACAAAGGATTGAAAAAGAAGAAATAATCAAAATTCCTTTCCGTAAAGAATCATAGTGCATATGCGCCTAGATAATGGATGAATCCTAACAGAATGGCAATAAACAAATATAAAAAAAGGGAATTGCAGTTAATGAGCAACTCCCTTTTATTATTTATATAATAGATGATAAAATTATCACCCCCTAATTACTCCTGGGCTAATAAGCAGAGGCAAAGGTCAATTCATGCCAGAGAAAAATTTAATACGCTGCTCTTCCGACATCTTGCAAATGAGCAAAGTTCCGTTTTCTTCCGCCACGATATATCCTTCAAGTCCTTGGATGACAACCTTTTTCTCATTCAATGTATGAACGATATTGTTCTTGGAATCAATCATCTGAATATTGTTTCCTATCGTAGCATTACCATTGATATCCTTACGCGATTGGGCTAACAAACTCCCCCAAGTTCCAAGGTCGCTCCAGCCAAAGCTTGCCGGGAAGACAAATATTTCTTCCGCTTTCTCCATGATAGCATAGTCGATGGAAATATTCTCGCACTCAGGATAACGAATATCAATCTGCTCTTGCTCTTGAGGAGTACCATAGATGCTGCGCATACTCTCAAAAATCTTTGCCATACCTGGTTGATAAACACGAAAGGCATTGACTATAGTAGCAGCACTCATGATAAAGATACCTGCATTCCAGAAGAAATTATTCTCTTGCAAATACTTCTTCGCAGTCTCCAAATCAGGTTTTTCCTTAAACTGATCAACGCGGAATATTTCCTTATTTCTTGCAGATGGCGTACTCAAATCTCCCTGTATATAGCCATAACCCGTCTCTGGGCGTGTAGGCTTCATACCCAATGTCACAATACTGTCTGTTTCTCCAGTGAATTTCAAAGCAGACAATATGACACGACGAAACTCATTGGCGTTGGTCACCATGTGGTCAGACGGAGAAACTACGATATTAGCACGAGGATCTTTCTCCTTGATTCTCCAACTAATATAAGCCACACAAGGAGCTGTATTTCTACGGCAAGGCTCCTGCAAGATGTTACCTTCTGGTATCTCGGGAAGCTGCTCTCGCACTAACGAAGCATACTTCTTGTTGGTTACAACCCACACATTTTCCGGGCTGCAAATTCCTTCGAATCGGTCGAAGGTAAGTTGCAACAAAGAACGACCTGTTCCTAAAACATCGATAAACTGTTTTGGTTTATCCTCTGTGCTCATAGGCCAAAATCTACTGCCTACTCCGCCAGCCATAATGACTAGATGATTATTATTGTTAGCCATACCTCAAATTTTACACAAAATAATAATGCAAAGGTAGTAAAAATGTTTGAAACTAACAAATTTAGGGCAAGGAAAATTCCTTGCCCTAACAAATATATACTCAAAATTGCTATTTTAGCTTATTTTATCTCAGCCGAGAGACTTCAATTCCTTTTTCCATTCGGCATAAGCCTCAAGATATGCAGCTCGATTTCTCTCTTCTGGCTCAATAACAGCCAACTTTTTCAACGTCGAGAAGGCTTCGTCATGGTCTTTGTATATTCCTGCGCCAATACCAGCGCCCTTGGCTGCACCAGCACTGCCATCAGTTTCATACAACTCAATCGTAGCACCACTCACACCAGCCAATGTATCACGGAATAACGGACTCAAGAACATATTTGCCTTGCCAGCATGAATCTTATGGATATACATACCCATCTGCTGCATGATTTCCATGCCATAGCAGAAGCTGAACACGATGCCTTCTTGTGCGGCACGTACAATATGTGCACGATTATGCTTGTTGAAGTTGATTCCCCTCATGGAGCAACCGACCTCTTTGTTCTCCAACACACGCTCCGCACCATTACCAAATGGAATTATCTTGACGCCTTCACTTCCAATAGGAACACTTGCAGCCAAGTCATTCATGTCGGCATAGCTTACATCCGGGGTAATATTCCTATGTACCCAAGCATTTAAAATGCCCGTACCATTGATACACAACAAAACACCCAAACGATTCAAATCTGTCGTATAATTGGCATGCGCAAATGTATTAACACGGCTCTTTGGATCATAATTCACTTCGCCCAAGACTCCATACACGACACCAGATGTACCTGCAGTACTAGCAATCTCACCAGGATTGAATACATTCAAACTGACAGCATTGTTAGGTTGGTCACCTGCACGATAAGAAATAGGAGTACCTTCTTTCAGACCTAGTTCTTCAGCAGCAGCTTTTGATACTATGCTTTGCACCGAGAAAGTAGGGACTATATCTGCTATCATATCCTCGCTAAAACCAAAATAATCTAGCAAAAACTTAGCTGGTTTTTTAGCAGTAAAATCCCACATCATTCCTTCTGAAAGGCCACTGATAGTTGTCTTTACTTCTCCCGATAGTTTCATGGCGATATAATCACCAGGCAACATGATTTTATCTATCTTATCAAATAATTCTGGCTCGTTGTCCTTGACCCACGCCAACTTAGATGCCGTAAAGTTACCTGGAGAGTTTAACAGATTTCTCAAGCAAAGGTCTTCACCCAAATCACGGAAAGCTTTCTCGCCGTATGGCACAGCACGAGAATCACACCAAATGATACTAGGACGAAGTACTTGCTGGTTCTTATCGACACAAACCAAACCGTGCATCTGATAAGAAATGCCGATAGCAAGGATATCTTCACCTTTAGCACCAGTATCTGCCATAATTTTCTTGAGGGATAGCTTAGCATTATCCCACCACATTTGAGGATCTTGTTCTGCCCAACCAGCTTTCACTGCCATAATCGGAGCCTCATGATCAGGATAAAAAGCTGAGGCAGCTATTTCACCACTATCTACATCTGTAAGAGAAGCTTTTACAGAACTAGACCCTACATCAAAACCTAACAAATATCTTCTTGCCATAGTTATCTATTTTTTAATGTTGTTTGAAAATTATAGATAATACGGACAAGGAAAAAACTTCCCCCTAAAAAAATTACTCAAACAAAGAAAGTGAGGAATCTTTGTCTGCCCCATCGTTACAATCGCCTACGGAACCATTCTCCTGGATAGGTTCGTGAGGCAAGAAATTCAGCAATAACTGCTGAGTCTGCTTAGCATTGAAATTCAATCTATAGACTCCATGTTTTTCACTCTTTTCGATGACAGACATAGGATCCTTGGAAGTCTTTATCAAGTATTGGGCTACATAGGCATGCACTTCTTTGTAATCCAACGGAGTGAACATTGTATTACATGCGTTATAAACATGACGGGCAACCTTTTCTGTTTTTAATCCTGCTGTGCCAGCCATGGTTAATATTCTTAGTATCTCTTGGTCAAAATTCATCAAAAGGAATTTTAAGTTATTTGCATCTGCCAATAAAAAAGCCGCGGCATCCCATAAATAGAGTGTCGCGGCTCCTTGGAGAAAAGTATTTATGCGAGTGCAACCTTGTTGTCCTCGTCTTTAATCTTACCCTCTTTGAGAAGCCAGCCAATACCGAGGATAGCATCCTCTGTAGTAATCTTTGCTGCCTCTGCTACTTCTGTGAGAGAAAGAGCATGATCTGCTGCTGCCAAAGCCTGGTAAACGTCACCTGCTCTGAAACCAGCGTTCTCAGCGTTCAAGAAGATAGTCTCCTTCTTGGTTGCCGTAGTCTTCTTAGCTGCAGTTGCCTTCTTGGCTGCTGGAGCTTTCTTTGTAGCAGTCTTCTTAACTGCTGTCTTAGTTGTTGCTTTCTTTTCTACCATGTCTATAGTAAATAATTAATATATTAGGATTATCAATGCCCTCTCATGGCATCGAAACGTTTCCTTCTGAGCTTATTTGAATTGCTTTATTCAAATTCGTTGGCAAATATACTACTTTTTATTGATTTTTTTGTGTTTTTTTATAAAAATCTTAACTTTTATACGAAAATGAGCTGCATTTCTTGACTTAAATCAAGAAATGCAGCTCGTAACATATTATTTCTTAGGTAATTATGCCTTCAAATCCAATTTGATTTCAAGTTCATCCAACTGCTTAGGATCCAACTCGGAAGGAGCATCAAGCATGACATCGCGACCTGAGTTATTCTTAGGGAACGCGATGCAATCACGAATGCTGTCAAGACCAGCCATAATGCTGACAAAGCGGTCAAGACCAAAAGCAAGACCTGCATGAGGCGGTGCTCCGTACTTGAATGCATTCATCAAGAAGCCAAACTGAGCTTCTGCACGTTCAGGCGTAAAGCCAAGAACCTCAAACATCTTCTCCTGCAATTGGGTGTCATGGATTCGCAAAGAACCACCACCCACTTCGATGCCATTGCACACGAAATCATAAGCCTTGGCACGTACCTGTTCAGGATGCTCATCCAAGAGTGGGATATCGTCAGGGTTAGGCATTGTGAATGGATGGTGGGTAGCCATCAAGCGCTGTTCCTCATCGCTCCACTCAAACAATGGGAAATCGATAATCCAAAGACACTTAAACACATTTTTGTCACGAAGCCCCAAACGATCACCCATCTCAAGGCGCAAAGAACAAAGTTGGATACGAGTTTTATTGGCATTATCACCACTCAAAATCAACACAAGGTCGCCATCCTTGGCACCCATCACCTCCTTGATTTCAGCCAACACCTCTGGAGAGTAGAACTTATCAATGCTACTCTTCACTGTACCATCAGCATTATATTTGATATAGACCAAGCCCTTAGCACCCACCTGCGGACGCTTCACAAAGTCGGTCAACTCATTAAGTTGCTTACGACTATAGTCGGCACAGCCTGGGACACAAATTCCACCAATGTACTTAGCCTCGTCAAACACAGAAAACTCGCCCTTGCCAGCAAATGCGTCTTTCAATTCGACAAACTCCATGCCAAATCGCAAATCAGGCTTGTCACTACCGAAACGACGCATAGCCTCGTGCCAAGTCATCTGCTGCAACTTAGGCAACTCCACACCACGAATCTCCTTGAACAAATGGCGTGCCATCTCTTCGAACAGATTTATAACGTCATCTTGATCTACGAAACTCATCTCACAGTCTATCTGAGTAAACTCAGGTTGACGGTCAGCACGCAAATCCTCATCACGGAAGCACTTGGCGATTTGGAAATAGCGATCAAAGCCAGCTACCATCAAAAGCTGCTTCAAAGTCTGTGGGCTCTGTGGCAACGCATAGAACTGTCCCGGATTCATACGAGAAGGCACAACAAAATCACGTGCTCCCTCTGGTGTACTACCTATAAGAATAGGAGTCTCAACCTCCATGAAGTTATAATTATCGAGGAAGTTGCGTATCAATATAGTCATACGGTGACGTAACTCCAAGTTCTTGCGAACTATTGGGCGGCGCAAGTCCAGATAACGATATTTCATACGAATATCGTCACCGCCATCTGTATTATCCTCTATCGTGAAAGGAGGAGTCTGACTCTTTGAAAGAACAGTGAGTTCCTTGGCAAGAATTTCGATGTCGCCAGTGTCCATCTTTGGATTTTTACTCTGACGTTCGCTAACGATACCCTTCACCTGGATACAATACTCACGACCAAGCTTGTTGGCCGCATCACACAATTCTTGGTTGTCTGCCTCGTTGAATACAATCTGAGTGATGCCATAGCGATCACGTACGTCAACGAAAGTCATGCCGCCCATCTTTCGAGAGCGCTGAACCCAACCTGCAAGTGTTACTTCCTTGCCTGCATCGGAGAGTCTTAGCTCTCCACAAGTATTCGTTCTATACATTATTTTAATATATATATTATTTCTTTAGTGCAAAAGTACAACAATTCACGGAAAGAACAAAAAAAAATCGCAAAAATATTTCATAATAATACTTTTGCGATTGATTTTATACTTCAATACTCACATCCGTGGGCATTTATTTCATTTTTTTGAACATCTGTCGATGGAACTGCTCCTCGGCCTTGATGACATTGAGCACTTTGTTTGCAGGCAGTATCATCATAAAGCGCCCATGATATTCCTGCTGAAGTTGCTTAAGCTGAATATCTAGCTCGTCTTGTCTTCTTACCGCCTCGGCACACGCTTCATTGTCATACGGATTGACGTGACGAAAGCGGCGCATTTCATCAAAAAGCATCCTTTGCTTTTTCATCATCTGCCGATATACCGGAAAGAACTTGGCTGCCTCCCTAGGTGTAAGACAAGCATGGGTTGTGATAAATTGCTCCAAGTCTGCCTCAAACTTAGCAGGATTGAATGGCAGTCTTTTCTTACCTTGCCCTTGCACGACACCAACCATACAAACCATGAGTAGAAGTAGCACTGCCTTTCCCAAGACCTCCCTTAGTTGACTACTATTAATACAAATATTTTTCATCTCAGCAATTTTTGGTATTAATTTTCAGCCACAAGAGAAGCATAGATAGCCTGGCTGTCCATCATCGTATAATCAGCCATCTGATCAAATGTGCCATACTCTCCGGAGCTAGTGTTTGTTTCATGCATTTGGGATATAGCTGTATGGATAGGCTCTTGCACGTGCTGTTTGGAAAGCCACAACGCACCACCCCCCAAAACAAAGGACAATCCTGCAACCGCAGCAATCTTGCGTATAGGCAAACGACGCAACAATGGCTCAGCTCGCATATTGATCACACGAGCCTCCGTCTCTGGCAAAGCCTTATCCATCTGCTCCGCGAAGGATTCGAAATAGCCTTCAGGCACTGTGAATGGATTTGCCATGCCAACCTTATTTTTCAATATATTTTCTTCCTTCTTCATATAAACATTTCTTTTAATTATAAGACGTAATCAATCTGAAAAAGTTTAATCATTAGACTCAAAATATTCCGTTATTTTTTTCACCGCCAAGTGATAAGAAGCCTTCAAAGCTCCTTCACTTGTCTGCAAGATTCTACTAATCTCAGAATACTTTTTTTCTTCAAAGTATTTCATCACAAATACAGTACGTTGAACCTCTGGCAACTTTGCCACTGCCTCCTGCAACAAGGCCTGCGTACGGTCTCCATCAAAATACTCGTCTGCAAGTAAGCGATTAGCAATTCCCATATCCTCATCTGCGCTGATGCTTCCTTGTTGTTTCTGCCTACGAATAAAATCCAAGGACTCGTTTACTGCGATTCGATACAACCAAGTCCCCAAAGATGACTTACCTTGAAAATTATCTAAGTTTTTCCACGCCTTTAGAAAAGTATTCTGCAAAACATCGTTGGCATCCTCGTGATTAAGAACAATATGACGCACATGCCAGTATAGCTGTTCACTATATTGGCGCACCATTGCCGAGAAACCTTCCTTACGAGTCGCAGGTTCACTCAGCATACTTATAAGTTCTTTGTCACTAATATTACTCATCAACGATAATTTTGTATCAAATATTGGTAAATGGCTTTGTCGTACCCATAAACATCGGGATACTCTTCCCATCCCTCCCGCAAGTTGCCTTTCATCGGGAAAATGGTATAATACGCCAAATAGACAGGGACTTCAGGCTCTATCTTAACGGAATGAATAATTCTCTTCTTATCATTCAGAGAATCAGCCGTCATGCAATAGTTGAGATTTTCCAAAAAATCCTCGCTTTTGTCTTTTAGCATGAACTTGGCCAACTCAAATGGTTTTTCCACTCGAACACATCCATGCGAGACTCCCCTATCTTGCCTGCTAAAGAAATCCCGACTCGGTGTATCGTGGAGATATACTGAGAAATTATTATCAAATCTGAAAATCAGCCTTCCCAAACTATTGCCCTTTCCACCCCTTTGCACCACTGCGTAATTAGGATCCAAGAGCATTCCCCTATGCACTAAATTCATATCCACCTCCTTGCCTGTTCTGCGATCCATCACGAAGAACCCTCTTCGTTCACAATAGTAACGGCTAAAGTAATGAATCATGTCTTTTTCAACAATGCTTCTTGGAACTATCCAAATGGGGTTGACATCCATACGTTTGATCGTACTCGTCAAAAGAGGTGTCTTGGTAGCGAAAGTACCACATCCTATACGCATGGACAAGGTGTCGGACTCATCTACCGCCATCAAATGGAAAGACGGGATGTTGACCAAAACATACCTCTTGTGCCTTTGAGGATAATCGTCAAGCCTCCATCTGGCGCGTTCCATGTTACAGAGAAGTTTCACACGCCAATTCTGTGTTCCCCCTCCACTTTCATAGTCTTGCAAAAGGGAATTATAGAAATTGCTTACAGGCTGAATTTCTTTCAAGAAGGAAGGAACTGAGTCAACCATTATTTTATGCAACGCCTGAGCATAGAAAAAATTGTCAGGTAAATCCATCTTTACGTCATATAATCCACGATACCTCACAGGTCTATGGATCGTATCAGGCTTGTTTGGCTTCAAGGTATCCAAACGATTCAGCAAAAAAGTAGGATCCACATAACCAAACCTTTGCCCTTTGGCATACCTCAAGTAAGCCTTCGTCAGATAATACTCCAAGCGACCCAAAATCCAGCTAGCAGGTCGTCCTTCTTCAAAATTCAGATTCCTCACAATTTGTATATCTTGCCGAATCTGTGGTACGCAGAAACGTCGAGGAGAAAACCCCAAGGATTCTACCGTCAGTAAATATTTGAGCAACGTATCCGCCTGGGAGGTAAGTCCATGACGATTTATCCACAAGAACTTTCCATCTTGCAGATAATAACTTCTAGCACGTAAGTCAGCGGGGGTACCATCCTGGTCATTTCTAATCAAACTATCAATAACTTCTCGAACCACATACGACTTGATGCCCATGTTTTCATTACCAAATCTTTGGTAAACTTCGAGAGTGACATGACTCGTAGTATTGACAGCCTTATCATTACAGGATATCAACGCACAAGCGAAAGAAAGACCAAGCAAGAATGTTAGAGTTTTCACTATCGGACGAATTAATCCTTATCGTTTCACACTAATTTTACGAGCGACAGTACCAACCTTTACAATATAGCAATTACTTGGCAAGTTTAACTCGATGCGCTTGTCATTGCCATCTATCCTAGCTTCATACACCTTTTGTCCCACAATATTATAGACAGATACAACAGAGCCATTGGCCCCCACAACATGCAAAACACCATTGGCATACGAAATAAGCACCTGGTTGAAATCAACTACGTTAACTTCAACTATCGGGTCTGCTTTTGCTTGAATATAACTTCCTCCAAGCATTGCCAAGCACATAAATATATTGAGTATATGTTTTGTCATAAGCACTTATTATTTTTGTTTGCAAACTATTTATGTTGCAAAAATAACAAAAAAAGTAGAACTCAGTGCAAACCGAGTTCTACTTTTAGTATTATTTAATATTTTCTAATTACATAATGCCATCAGCACGAAGTTTCTGCTGCCATTTCCATGCAGATGCCAACACATCTTCCAGCTTAGCCTCAGCTTTCCAGCCAAGCACTTTGTTGGCCTTGGTACAATCACCCCATATCTTCTCAATATCACCCTCACGACGAGGACCATACTTCCAGTTCAATTTCACGCCAGTAGCCTTCTCGAAGGTTTCGACAATTTCGAGGGTAGAATTACCATTACCCGTACCTATATTAAAGTACTCAATAGGCTCTGTTTCCTTGTCAAGAACGCGAGCCATAGCTGCTACGTGAGCCTTGGCAAGGTCAACTACGTAAATGTAGTCACGAATACAAGTTCCATCAGGAGTATCATAGTCGTTACCAAAGATGGTCAACTCCTTGCGGATACCCATGGCAGTCTGAGTAACGTAAGGAATCAAGTTATTTGGCACACCGTTAGGCAGCTCTCCAATCTCTGCAGATGGATGTGCACCGATAGGGTTGAAATAACGCAAAATAATGCTCTTGATGTTAGCACCGCTATGAATGTAATCGGCGATAATCTGCTCGTTAATTTCCTTGGTGTTACCGTATGGAGAAGTAGCCTTCTGGTGAGGAGCATCCTCTGTTACAGGCAAATTCTCTGGCTTTGGCTGCCCATAGACGGTGCAGCTGGAAGAGAAGATGATGCCCTTGACGTTGTACTTTGGCATCAACTCCAAAAGATTGATGAGTGATACGATGTTATTGCGATAGTACATCAAAGGTTTCTGCACGCTCTCACCCACAGCCTTGCTGGCTGCAAAATGGATGATACCCTCGATTGCAGGATATTTCTTGAATACAGCCTCGGCAGCGTCCTTGTCACGCAAGTCCACCTGCTCGAAGGCAGGACGTACGCCCGTGATTTTCTCGATGCCATCAAGTACCTCAATCTTTGAGTTAGAAAGGTCATCGACGATAACTACATTGTAACCAGCCTGCTGCAATTCCACTGTAGTATGGCTTCCAATGAATCCTGTACCACCTGTTACCAAAATTGTTTGTTTCATTGCTTGTCTAATGTTTTGTTGAATAATTGATATCTGGCGACAAAAGTAGCATTTTTTTTTGAAACGACAAAACAAATGTCACATTTTTTATGCTTGCCTATCCATCTTTTGGATTAATGCCAAAGATTAGTTTCTGCTTCACGCCAAATTCTTCGGTACTGAAGGAAATAAATTTCAAAACAAAAACTCAACATTTTCTATAATAATCCTTAAAGGAAGTCACAACTTTCACATATTTATTATATATTTGCAATTCCATAGTCATGAGCGACACATCTTCATCGCAATATTTGGCAATGCAACAACTAATAAACAAGAAATTATGGCAAAGTATTTCGCAGAATCAGAATTGATAATAAATGAAGATGGAAGTTGCTTCCACCTTCATCTCAAGCCAGAGCAGTTGGCAGACAAGGTCATCTTGGTGGGTGACCCAGGGCGTGTATCCCTCGTTGCATCTCATTTTGAAGAGAAAGAATGCGAGGTGTCCAGTCGTGAGTTCCATTCCATCACTGGCACATACAAGGGCAAGCGCATCACAGTTCAGAGCACCGGCATCGGCTGCGACAATATCGACATTGTGGTCAACGAGCTAGACGCCCTCAAGAACATAGACTTCAAGACTCGCACAGAAAAGTCTGAGCACACATCCCTCACCCTCGTTCGCATAGGTACCTGTGGCGGTTTGCAACTCAACACCCCAGCAGGAACCTTTGTGGCATCAGAGAAAAGCATCGGCTTCGACGGACTGCTCAACTTCTATGCCCGCCGCAATGAGGTATGTGACTTAGAGACTGAGACCGAGTTCAAGCGACAGGTAAAGTGGGTGGACCAGATTGGCAACCCATACTGCGTGAACAACGACCCAGAACTGCTTGATCGCATCGCCGCTGACGACATGGTGCGTGGTATCACGATCGCCTGCGGTGGTTTCTATGGACCACAAGGAAGAGAACTTCGCATCCCCCTTGCCGATCCTGAGCTTAACAAAAAAATTGAGGATTTCGAATATAAAGGTTTGCGAGTCAACAACTTCGAGATGGAAAGCTCAGCACTTGCCGGATTGTCGCTATTGTTAGGTCACAAGGCATTGACCTGCTGCATGGTCATCGCCAACCGTAGAGCCAAGAGTGCCAACACAGGATATAAGAGTACCATCGACAACCTCATCAAGTTGGTGCTCGACCGTATATAGAAGGATTAGAAACCCACAGTCAAGAAAAGCTCAACCTATTATTTTATTTGCGGATTTGCTACCCGTCTCAGAATATTAAAGGAAAACAATACTTATAAAAAGAAAATGACAGAAGAATGTATCTGCGCCCTGGCAACCCCAGCTGGCGGAGCCATCGGAATCATCCGACTCAGCGGCGACAACGCCATCACCATCACCGATAAGATTTTCACAGCTGCTAACGGCAAGAAGCTATCAGAAGCCAAGGCTAATACCCTCCATTATGGAGAAGTGAAGGACAAGAATGGCAACACCATTGATGACGTTCTCGTGAGCGTATTCAAGGCACCTCACAGCTATACGGGCGAAAACTCAACGGAGATTTCCTGCCACGGTAGCAGATACATTCTACAACAAGTATTACAACGCTTGATAGAAGTGGGGTGTCGCCAGGCAGAACCGGGCGAATATACCCGCCGTGCTTATCTCAATGGCAAGATGGACCTCTCGCAGGCAGAGGCTGTCGCCGACCTCATTGCTTCGACCAACAAGGCAACCCACAAGATGGCACTCAGCCAACTGAAGGGCCACTTCAGCAACGAGTTGTCTTTGCTACGTGAGAAACTATTGAAGATGAACTCGTTGTTGGAATTAGAGTTAGACTTTAGCGATCATGAGGAACTGGAGTTTGCCGACCGCAGCGAACTTCGAGTTCTTGCTGAAGAGATAGAGAAGAAAGTACTCTCCCTCGCCCACTCTTTCGAAACTGGCAACGCTTTGAAGCAAGGTGTTCCTGTCGCTATCGTGGGCAAGACCAATGTAGGCAAGAGTACTCTCCTCAATCGTCTTTTGCATGAGGATAAAGCCATCGTAAGTGACGTACATGGCACTACTCGCGACGTGATTGAGGACACCACTATCATCAATGGCATAACCTTTCGTTTCATTGACACTGCGGGTATCCGTAAGACAGAAGACAAGGTGGAAAAGATAGGTATAGAACGAGCCTACAAGAAAATGGACGAGGCGAAGATTATTATTTTCATAAATGCTTACGACAATCCTATCGCCCCAGCGGAATACCATAAAATTATGCAATATGGTGCCCAAGGAAAGAAAATCGTTGTAGTGAATAATAAGTTAGATATTCCACCAACGGACAAACGGTTTGCAAAATTATTGGCTCTCGATGCAAATGCGAATTTAGCTGAAAAGGAAAAAGGAAGTTCTTACAGAGCCGTATCTATGAGTGCCAAGTTAGGTACAGGTATTGACCGTTTGGAAAAGTTGTTGGTAGAACTCGCCGACATCCCCGAAATTACAGAGAATGACGTCATCGTAACCTCTGCCCGTCACTACGAGGCGTTAAGGAAAGCCAACGAGTCGCTGGAAAGAGTATTGGAATCCATGGATATGGACATGAGCGGCGACATCATAGCTGAAGATTTGAAGATGGTACTGGAAGCATTAGGTGAAATCACTGGTGGACAGATTAGTAGTCAGGAGACGCTAAACAATATCTTCAAGCATTTCTGCATCGGAAAATGAGTCGTGATAAACAACGATTAATATCGACAACAAATGATAGTTAAGGTGCTCATTTTGAGCACCTTTCTTTTTAGCCTTACTATTGGTGACAATCAATGGTAAGGCTTTTTTAGCACCTTTTTGTACCGCTCTTGTACCGCCACGGTTCGGTAGTAATAAATTGTGACACCATTTTCGGCAGACGAGTGCAAGATTGCCGAGAGTTTTGGACAATGATGGACGATGATTTAAGACTATTGACTGAAATCGGGCGAAATGACAGACGACTTTATCCGCTATGATTTAGGTTTAACGGTATAAAAAGCGTACAAATGACAGCAAGTAAAGAGAAAATTCTAAGAGTTTGCGAGTATTGTGGCAAGAGTTTCTATGCACAGAAATCCACCACTCGCTATTGTTCCAAGCAATGCAACAGCTATGCGTACAAGGCAGCAAGACGCAAGGAGAAAATCAAGATGGCAGAGACCATGAGCCAAAGAAAGGCTTCCGAAAAATCCATGTCGGAGATTCTTGCCAAAGAATACTTGACCATCCATGAGGTAGCAATCTTGTTAGGGCTCAGCAAGCAGACTATATATAATATGGTGTATAGTGGAAAGTTGAGGGCATCCAAGATTACCTCACGATTGTCATTTATCAGAAAACGTGATGTCGATTATCTCGTAGATAGTCTGCCTTATACTAAAAAGGACAGTTTGACTAACCCACAAACGAACAATGGAGCATCTCCTACCTCTTCTGAGGTCGTGAAGGAATTACCTGTTCCCGAATACTACTCCGCCAAAGAGATTGCAGAGGTACATCATACATACGATACGGCTATCTATGAGATTGCCAAGAAGACAAAGATTTCAAGAATCTCCATTCAAGGCAGAGTGTATTGGAACAAGAAAGAGGTGGATGATTACTTTGCCAAGCAAACGCCCGACCCAACCATTACCGAATGGATGTCGGTCATGGATATTCAGCAAAAATATTGCATGACCAAGAATGCCGTATATAGCTTTGTGAACCATAATGCCATTCCTCGAAAAATGGAAGGCAACTTTGTGCTTTACTCTAAGCGACACGTGGAAATGGCTAAGGGAGAGACAGTTGAAAATACCTTGTACTATTCCATTCCAGAAGCCATGAAACTATATGGATTGAGCCAAGACCAAATCTATAAGCGCATCAAGAAATATGGCATCGAAAAGGTGAAAATAGGCAAGTACATCAAAATTTCCAAGCGAGATTTGGAGAAAGCCATCGGTAAACCAACGGTTATATAGTGGTTATCGGGGAGTTAAGTTTGTCCCCATCATATCACCCTTTTACTTTGTACCCGATTACAGCAAATCGACATTGCAGAGAATCATATCAGAAATAAGTTTCACCCTTTAAAATTATAACATCATGGTTAATACATGTACAAGAGTTTCACTTCGCCAAAGAGCGATTAAGAATGACCGTATCTCACTTTACTTGGATTTCTATCCACCAGTCCGCAACCCTGAGACCATGCAGATGAGCCGCAGAGAGTATCTTGGCATTTACATCTACGCCCACCCCAAGAACGAGATGGAGCGAGAGTTCAATGCCGACATGCTCAACAAGGCAGAGGCGATACGCTGCATCAGAACGCAGTCACTTATCAACGAGGAGTTTGGCTTCTTGGACAAGACCAAGCAAAAAGCAGACTTCTTGGCTTACTTTGAGAAGATGACTCGCAAGAAAGATGAAAAGTGGACTTTCGTCTATAAGCACTTTTACAATTTCGTAAAAGGGCATTGCACCTTTGGCGAGGTAACCGTAGAGCTATGCAAGCAATTCAGGGAATATCTTCTGAATGCACACCAGTTGAAGCGCACCAACCAAAGAGTATCGCTCAACTCGGCAGCAGGCTACTTCTCCACTTTCCGTGGTCTCTTGAAAATCGCCTATCGTGACAAGTGGCTGCGTGAGAACATCAACGACTATCTGGACAAGATAGAGCCACAAGATGTAAAGAAGGAGTTTTTGACACTCGATGAAGTGAAGCAATTGGCAGCTACTCCATGCGACATACCTGTACTAAAGTCAGCCTCCCTCTTCGCTTGTTTGACAGGATTGCGCATCAGCGACATCTTGAAATTGCGTTGGGAAGACTTCGAGATAGCACCCGACCAAGGCTATTGCTTGCGTATCCGTACCCAGAAGACGCAGACCGAGGCAACCTTGCCCATCAGCAACGAGGCGTATGAGCTATGTGGCGAACCAAGCACAGGCATCGTGTTCAAGGGATTGAAGCGCAGCATGATTAACTATCCCCTCAAAGCATGGTTGAAGAAGGCAGGAATCACCAAGCCATTTTCCTTCCATTGCTTCCGGCACTCGTATGCAACCATCCAAATCGCCTTAGGTACAGACATTTACACGGTTTCCAAAATGCTTACCCATAAGAATGTGAGCACCACACAGATATATGCCGACCTCGTAAACTCCAAGAAGCGAGAGACGGCAAACAAGATATCTCTGAAATAATACATTGTTTTCATTTCTTGCAGCCCGATATTGAAAAAAGTGTTCAATATCGGGCTTTTTAGTTAAAGGCTTCTAAAAGTTTTACGGTAGTCACGCGTGACTCACGTGTCTGTTTTCTTCGTTTTGCCTAATTTTGCGCCATCAAACAATGAGTCCACTTGAAAAAGTGGGTTCGATTTAAATTAAACAAATATCATTGTCG